>Ga0315913_1000474_pt1 | contig 35933 bp, 18 predicted proteins | sample MpolsnodulesMG_FD_207736 | JGI IMG/M metagenome (GOLD analysis project Ga0315913, IMG submission 207736) | Medicago polymorpha root nodule microbial communities from Los Angeles, California, United States - small nodules | ecosystem: Host-associated > Plants > Roots > Nodule | place: USA...
GACAAAATCATTTAATAGGTGGTAAAAATTACCATAGTGTCTAGAGTTGTAGCCCTTTAATCTAACTTCCAAGTGAATGTATTTTTATTTTTGATTCAACATATGACTCAATTCTCAGAAAATGTAAAATAATTTGCAAACTTCCCTGGTATTTAATTTGACGCTAAGAAATCTCATATCATTTGAGCCTTGCATACCTTAACAAAAGGTTAGTTTTGATAGCTAGGATTTTCGGTATCATAAGTCAAATAATATTGGAAATATTAGGCCTCGTTTAATTTCTCAATTTACTTATTTTTGAAGATAATCATCTGTCCAACTGTTCTCAATTGTGAATTTCAGAAAACAAAATCAATATTTTTGAAGATGTTAAACAGTAATTTTGACCATTTCTGAAAATGCCACTGTCACTCACAATCTGCATATGGTAATGGAAGTGAAAATTGAGCATATGGTGGATTGGTGACAGGGAGAATAAAGCTGCTGTTACACTAATAAAACCAAAAATGAAAATATTTTCAGGAAGTAAAGAGGCCCTTAAATTTTGTCTAAACTTCTGGTCATTTATTAAGGAAATTAAGTACTTCAAGTTCTTATTGGATTGATGATTAATCTTTTTATGTTTTTCTTTTCTTGGTACAAATTGGTGATGAACCTTACAGGGCAAAAAAGTTCCCCATCAAAGTGGAAAGCAAGACTTCAGTAATATACAATAGAAGCAAAATTCTATATGTTTATCTTGAAACTTCGTGGGAGAAAGAAGCATGGTGTAAGGCCCTCTATCTGGCTTCATGTGACGAAAAAGAAAAAACCAAATGGTTCACCCAGGTTCATGAGGACTTTCACAGTTACCTGACATCCTTAAATTCTGTGTATCACTGTATTATGAAACCATCTGTAGGATTAAATGTTGAGGCAATAGAAAGGGCTATAAAGCCTGACGACCCTTCCTCAAAAGTCCGTCAGTTTTTGAAAAAGATTGCAAAAAAAACTTCCCGAGTTGGTGTGGAAAATAAATCTACATGGACTTCATTGTCAGGCCCTGAAGGAAAAAAGAGTATTGAGAACCTTTATGCTAGCCAAGATGCAGTTTTGAGAACTGATTCAAAACTATCTTCGAAGTTGCCACCTTTGGGAAGCGAGAATCTTCTCTCTGCCAGCTCCGATGGGGATGTTTTAAAGAAATTTGACATTGATGAGGGAACATTATGTTGGAATTTATTGATTTCCAGACTCTTTTTTGATGTCAAAGGCAGTATTCAATTGAAGAGATTGATGCAAGAAAGAATTCAGGTTTAACCTTTACCGTTTGATGTTTGCATGTTTTAGTGCGAGTTTGTTTAGTGAGGAACCTATAATGTGACAAATGGAGTACATTTCACTATATTTTCTATGAGATAATTGACAGTTGTTCCTTTCTTGTTGCCACAGAGAACATTGTCCAATATGAGGACTCCCAGTTATATTGGTGAAGTCATCTGTACTGACATCAATACCGGGAATGTACCACCTTGTATTGTAGGAATGAGGGTTCTTCCTATGGAAATGAGCGAGGTTTGGGCCTTAGAAGTTGACCTTGAATATTCTGGAGGAGCAGTATTAGAGATTGAAACGAGGCTCGAAGCTCGTGAACTTCAGCTCCATGCAGGGACAGATGACCCAATCTCAGAGTCTAGTAATGTTGGATCTGTCCCATCGGATCTTCTTGAAGGTTTTAAATATTTAGGTAAGGAATTGAATCTTGAAGAAAGAGAGAATGATTGTCAAGAGCAAAAGGAAGAGGCAGACCGGAACAATGGTTAGTAAATGAATCCCAAAAAATTCAGTTATTTCTGCACTTTCTTCGCAAGGTTGTATCAATTCCAATCATTTATGAACTTTTTCTGAGTTCTATCAAACCCAAATATTTGTGCTCCTAATTTTTCTTACTGAAATCTTACTTTAATTTCATCCCACGTCCAATTTTTACTGTAAGTTCCACATTATATAAATAAAGTATGCATATAGGTAGGAATGGTAGATGGAGAATATGGACTGCTGGTTTTCATGAGTTCATAAGTATTTAAAATTACAGCAATTGACAAGGAAATTGTGTTTTTTTTGTAGCTTTCTCTCGTTTGTTTTCCTACAGAATGTTGTAACATTTGTTTCTAGTTCTGCTTTTGTCCTTAAATGATAAATTTCCAAAACGTGAAGGGGAGATAATGAATAGTTTTCATATCTAGATAGTTTTATATACAATATTTAGACTGATGGAGTAATGCATATCTTGTTTTTCCCTATTCAGATGCATCAAAGAGCTCTACGAGTACCATCACTTCCTCAAATCATGGATCACGATGGAAATCAATATTAAATTCTGTTACCAAACAAGTTTCACAGGTACCCTCTAGTCCTCTCCATTATTCTGTTCATTGCTTCTTCCTGTGACACTTTTTGCAACCCCTTCTATTTCATTATTAGACTTCTATTTTGGTCATGTTGTGTGGTTGTATCAAATGGGTTTCTCCCAATGTTAGAAAATATAGAGTTTCCCTAGTAACATTTAATCGGTATTGATACCTCCTCTTGTAAATGTTTTCCAGGCACTTATAATTATACATTTTTTTTGGTTACAACTTATAGTTATACTTTATGTAAAAATATTTCATACATGTATATCCCATGAAAAACCAACCGCAAGGGAGGTTTTGTATAATACTAAACTAGAGATGGTATTTGCATAAGTTTTGCGAATGTTCAATGAGGCCAATTTAAGGATATATTTGATTTGTAAAGTATTTTCTATTTTCACTTATATAGTTATAATAGTTATAACCACTAGTCAGGCCATATTATTTTTTGGTTACAACTTATAGTTATACTTTATGTAAAAATATTTCATACATATATATCCCATGAAAAATCAACCGCAAGGGAGGTTTTGTATAATACTAAACTAGAGATGGTATTTGCATAAGTTTTGTGAATGTTCAATGAGGCCAATTTAAGGATATATTTGATTTGAAAAGTATTTTCTATTTTCACTTATATAGTTATAACCACTAGTCAGGCCATATTATCATCCAATGCGGGGATCTCAATGCACTCTCTCACACCCAAGACTAGACATCTAGAGCGTGGCCCCGGTGGCCCGTTAAGATAAACTATGATACCATAGAATTTGGTGACCTTAAATTATAACCACTATTCAGGTCATATAACTATCTAATGGGACTCGGCAGTTATTTTAAATTATAACATTTGTTGATGTCTCATCTGATTAAAGCGCATCTCTGAATATTTGGAGACTAGTTCTGCATGTTATTTTCATTGGCACTCTTTTATGTTCTCCACATGCAGTGATTTACCTCGTTTTGGATTTTTTTACTATATACAAAGCAATTGGAAAGGTCTAGAATATTGCAAATGGGTGTCCTTGAGTATTTTCTTGTTCCCACACACACAAACACATTTAAGCATTTGATAATGAGCAGATGTTTTATTTGTTAAAGTAACGGATTATTTCTTATCAAAAGGTTCCTCTCTCTTTTGCAATAAGAGTGGCTTCTTTAAAAGGGACATTGCGCTTGCACATAAAACCGCCCCCCTCTGATCAACTGTGGTTTGGTTTCACATCAATGCCAGACATAGATTTCAACTTGGAGTCTTCTGTTGGAGATCGTAAGATAACTAGTGGGTACTTCACTTCATTAATCGTCAATAGGCTAAAGGTATGATAACTCTCTTTCCATTTTATTTATAATTTCGACAATTTGAGTAAATAACTGCTCTCTGCAGCTTTTTAATTAGGGTCTTCAAGTTTCAAATGTTTGCTCATTCCTCCTTCTGTCAGTTCATATGGGATTCCTTTAATTGCCAAGATGTTCTCTAATTATAAATGTCTACCTTTCTGTTAAGTGTGTAACCATATAAATAAGACTTTGCTAATATCTATTTTTCGTTGTATAACTCTTCAACAAAAGCCTTATTTTGTTGGCATGTCTATGTTTATGTATACATCAAATAGTTATTATGTATTTGACAAGATTTTTGATATCCTTAACCTTAGGTAGTACTTCAGTGGATTAAGAAATGTGTTTAAACTTCATTACAGTGGACTAAGAAATGTGTACACAAGCTGCTTTTAGCTGTAAACTAATTTAACTTTGCTCCTGCAGAGTGCAATTTTGGAAAACTTAGTACTCCCAAATTGTGAAAACGTATGTGTCCCATGGATGTTAGCAGAAAAGGATGATTGGGTTCCTCCAAATGTTGCTCCATTCATTTGGATTAACCAAGAAAATAGGAATGAGACTTCCACTTCGATTAATAGCAATAATCAATCTTCTAGTGGAGCAAAAGCTAGGTCGGAAGCTAGTGCAAGCACCTCAAGTTATGGTCCAGCTAACAAACAACAAAAACCTAAGAGTGTTGAATCTCCTCAAGAACCAACTAGTAAATCATCAGATTCTTTAGTACTACCAGTAAGTTCCTCTGGTGCAGTAACACTAAAGAGCAGCAATAGTTTGGAAGATCTTACAAAGCCTTTGTTAGAGAATGAAAAACCACAACAAACTAGGAATTTGAAAGAAACTTCGTTGCAGAATGACAATCAACTTGAAACTAGTAAAAACAATATGGAAAATAATTCTGAGATCGTATCACTACATGGAAGTATGGTGGTGACGGAGAAACAGAATAATACATTTGAACAGGAAGATGGACTGCCAAAGAAAATGGGGAGAAGGGAAAGGATGTTTGATTTGAGGAAGAAGATGGGGGAGAAATTGGAAGAGAAAAGGCGTCATATTGAAGAAAAGAGCAGGCACATTGTTGAGAAGATGCGAGGACCATGAGAAGAACCAAGTAAATTGAAAAATGCTGTTAATGATATTTAGTTTTATGTATATTCATGTCCACTCTCATGTTCAAGGAATGTTTCTTTTTTATAATTTTATATATACAGGTTTCCAGTAATTCTTTTGTTAACTTGCCAAATTTGATGAACCTATTGCAGAACTAGTCGCACTTGTAAGACATGATATAACTAGCATTTTTTGATTTTCTGTTTATTGTCAAACATATTGCAAATAGAATTTTAAAATAGGCATTTTTTTATGTTGTGATGTTACTGTTAGACTGTAAGAAACTCATGTCAGATATATCAATGATCATTCATTATAGTAGAACTTGTTTGGCAGAATTAGAAGCGTAAAAAACAATTATTATCTTCTTGTGCTAGCTAGGGCTAACTTCTTTATTTAGAGTCAATGAGATTTGAAATGCCTATTGCATTAAAATCAAGTGGATCTAATTGCAAATACATTTAGAAGCTCACTGACAACATGACTTGTACATTTATTCTTACACTTTCAAGATTAAAATAATTTTCTATTCCTTTATTTGTTGCTCCTCTTTAGGATCAATGAATGGGTGAATGGTTTGCCAATACAGTACGTGTCAAAAACTGACTACTACTGTTTATCTTCTTCTCTAGCATCGAAGATTAACTCCTTTTTGGTGTCAGAACATACATCTTACAAGCATGTGAATCTAAATCAGCAGATATTTCTCCCGAAACCGATGATTGCATTGAGTGCTGCAAAAAACATTACACATAATCAAAACCATAGGAACTTAAATGACTTCACATAGTAAAGAGAATAACGAGCCTAACAAAATCTTTTACCTCCCATAAATCTCTTGCATCAACTATAGTTTTTGGTTCAAGGCCTATGTCAGACCATGACGCAGTCACTGTTGCATTTGATGAACTTCTGTTCCATAAAACCACTGCTACTTTGTTTTTACTAAGAGGACCTGCCCACACCTGTCACCATAACTTTCTATTAAATTGTTTGCAAAAACCGTAACATAATGTGTACGTGAATATGTATGTATATAGTACACAAATGATATTGACTATAAGGTTGCAATAGTTTCCATTTATTGTTGCTTCAAGATCCAGTTTTTGTAATGAAATATGAAAAAAATTAGGATCAGTATAAGTTGTAAGGAACTCTAACTCAAACAAAATAAAGTATAAAAGAAAAGAAAATAATATCACCTCTAAATCATTGTTGTTTTTCACTTTCTTTCCTTGAACTCCAAGTTTATCTACAAGACCCCAAAAGCCATGTGATTTTTAAAGCATGCTTTTGAAGAAATGAATACATTAATTTATCTTTCAAGAAAGTCTACTTACCTTGATTTACAGCAATTACTTCTGAGTTACTTATCAACTCATATGTGGTATTATCCATTGCTTGAATATTACAGCCAACTAATAAAGGAGCCTGTTTAAATAAAAAAAATAAAAATTAAACAACAAACTTATGATATATTCATTGCATTGTCTCAACACTAGGTATATAAAAAGTGTTTGATGTACCTTAGCTAATGCCCAAATGCTGAAATGGGCACGATATTCCTCTGTAGTCATGCCTCCATTTCCAACTTCAAGCATATCAGGATCTAATATCAAAATAGCAATGATGCATATAAGGACATATACTAGATTTTGCTATAAATGTAATAATCTTAACTTTAATATACATAACATTACTAGCAAAGTTAGTTAATTACCATTCCATCCTCCGGGTCCAGCATAAGATGCCCATTTATCGTTTGCATCTATAATAGTAGTCATGCTGAGATAGAATAAAGTCAATTTGTCACAATATGAAAAATAAAGTAAAACAATTATCATATGCATTTACGATTTTCTCACCTATTCCAGTTATCTTCTATATCGCCCGTTGTTCTCCAACTATTTCCCACACTTTTGGCCCATGTTGCTGGATCTTCCCATCCCCTATGATTTAGAAAAGAATTTAGAGAGAAATAGAAAATGAAATATTGTTTATGTATGAGAAACACCATAATTAACTCAACTCACCATTCACACATAGAGAAGAAGATTGGCCTTCCAGAGTTTAATAAAGCTTCACTCATTGGTGGGTACCTAAGTTTTAACATTTATGAAACTAGTAAGTATTGGCTTTTTATAAAACATTAAGTATGTAGATACATATTTGCATTTGAAGGCCATATCTTAAATACCTTTCTCGAACACTTATACCGTTGTTTTCACAGTTATCATACTTCAGATAGTCAACTCCCTAAAGAAAAATTTAAATCAATATTGGTTAACAACTTAGGATTATATATATGATATAATGTTGATAGATATGCAAATTGACTTTTGATTAATGTATGCATATATGATATACCCAAGAAGCAAATGTTTTGGCATCTTGTATTTCGTGTCCTAGTGATCCAGGCATACGTTTACTGCAAGTTAGATTTCTGCATAAAAATTGTAAGTGATCAAAAATATTTCTTGAACAATTATAGTCATGTTCACCAAATACAATTTAATGCAGTAATACCCAGCATCTGAATAGACTCCCAACTTCAAGCCTTTCCTATGAATATAATGAGCTAGAGCCTTGATTCCTGAAGGAAATGTTGAAGCTTTGGGAACCATATTTCCCTAATATAATTGTCGCGAAACAATTGGGTGTCAACAATCTTAATTTTTCAGAGGTATAGACACTATAATATAGTAATCTATAAATTTAAAGACCGTAGATATTAAATACCTTGGAGTCTCGATTAAGTTCTGCCCAACAGTCATCTAAAAAAAAATTCAAAATCATATTATTAATATAGTTTTTTCATTTATAAAATAAAGGTCTAGATAATATTTTACAAAAAAAATAAAAATACGTTAATCTTTCAATTTTTTTTACACATAAAGATCTAGAGATTTTTTTTTGACAAAATAAAGGTGTAGACAATGATTAGCACTAATTTATATTTATTCATTTTTATTCACTCACATAAAATATAATTACATAAATTTACTTTTATAATTATATCACTCAATTAATTAAATGAGACATGTTTATCTGGCAAAATATTTTATGTGACTATTAACTAAATACACCCTCATCAACAAAATAAAGAATAAGTATAGTAGTAATAGTTGTTTTAGTTGCTTCTTACCTAAATTAATATATTTGTACCCTAAAGCAGCAAGACCGGTTGACACCATTGCATCAGCTGAAATAATAAAACAAAAAAGTTTAGATCGATCAAATTATGTATATCTAATGAGGTAGCATAATAGGTTGGGCTACATCATACAAATGATACCTGTATCTCGGATTAAACTTTCATTGATATCACATCCGAAATGATTCCAGCTATTCCATCTGATCATTATATGTATAAAATTGATTATCATTTGGGAAAATAATTAGTGTATTGTCTAAAAAGTACTAATAATTAAAGTAATGATCACACATATAAATAAATCATATAATTCAAATTTTGATAATTTTTTTTTATCAAGTAATACATATCTCCTTTCACAACAAAAAAACCCACAAAAAAGAAAAGTATATATTTCCTCACTATGTATAATTTTTTTTTCCTCTGACAAAACATTTAATATCTAATGGTTTATAATTCTTTTTCTTCTTCCCTAAAAAAAAAAAAATTCTTTTTCTTTTGACATTTAATATCTAATGGTTTTTTGTCAATCAAGTTTTTTTTTTTTTAAAACGTTACCCTTTGTTTTGTAATGGTGTACAACTAATTTCATCATTCAGCCAACATGCCCACAAAAGTAAAATGGAATACCTTGTCTTATCTTATACTATCTATTTCATAAATTATGAATTACTTTGGCAATTTCATACAAATAAAAAAAATATAGTTAATTTTATATTAAAAGGAAAATAATGGATTACTTTACAAAATTATTTTTTTATTAGTGGTATGAGAAAAAGTAAATAAAAGAATTGGAAGAAAATAGAATAATAAAGGGTAAGAAAGAAGAAAAAAAAGATGGATATTTGTTGATATATATTTTTTTTAATGAGGATATTTGTTGATATTATTGAATGATTTTAGTACGACGACTTATAATTTGAAAAATGAGAGGAGAACTGTCGTCGGACACAATAATTTCATATGGTTGGGATACATTTTACGTTTGTTTAATATTTTTGACCTAGGCCACAAATGTTGGAGTAACAATATTTGTAAATGACAACTTTTTGTGACAATATGTTTTTCTCTTCTTATTGATAAAAAACAATAGAGAGAGAAAAAGGAAGAAAGAATAAAAACATAATGTTAATATGAAAGAGAAAATTGTTCAAAAGTTATGACAAAATGATTGTTCAAGGATCATTTCTCCATATGTTATACGGTGTTTATGCAATGTCGATACAATTTGTATTCCAATATCAAGCTGTTATAATTTAGGATGGTGTACTAAAACTTCCAAATGCCACCACCCTCAACCATCCATGAGAACAGTCACTATGTAACTAGACTTACTATCAAAATTCAATGTTTTACAAATTATAATATATTTCTATCTCTTTCACACATAATAACAACAATCAAATCTTTTGTTAAATCTTTGCACATAAATTACTAACTACATAACCATACTCGATTCTTTTTCTTAATTAAAATTTAAGACGTATATATGTGTGTGTTAAAAATGAAAGAAAAAGAAACTAAAAAAGAAAAGAAAATTGGATATATGTCAATGAAAGATGGATAAGAATGAGGGAAGCTTACCCCATGGGAGGTGTGCGTCCAAGTCCATTTTGCAACATATAACTCTTAACCTTCTTTTCTAGAGTCGACACATTGGTTTTGTTGTTACTTTCTAATAAACGAGCAGCCGTAGATGATGGAATACTTGCAATATTCAAGAACACTACAATGATGCAAAACGCAAGCACAATCATCTTTGCCATTGCTCTAATAATAATTAACCTACACTTTCAAATAAATTGAGTAGAATGTGTGATGAGTATTTGCATAACCATGGTGCAATATATATATATATACACAAACTAGTGTATGGTTCAGGACCAAAGATCCATGCAAATGCAATTTGATGAATGGATGATATGGGTGAACAGGTGAAAGAGAACAAGTGGAACAAGTAGAAGAAGAAATTAGCTAAGAGACGTGCCTATGTGACTTTTATTGTTATTCAAAATGGAATTCAGTTTTGGTTCGTCCACTCAATCCATATCATCAATCAGTTGTCCACTAGATCCATATGAATTAATTTCAATATAATAATGATGTTTATCCACATGATAACAATACATGCATATTCATTCTGTTGTTATCCTTTTTATATCATTATTATTTTCGCTTTTCAGCTTTTTGTCTGCCAATTTGTTTCAACATCCACATCAAAATTTAATTTCAATAACATAATCTAAAAGTTCTTGAACATAGATTACGAAAATTAATAGAGTGAAATTAGATCGTGGTCCTTAAAAATATAGTCCCTAAAAATAAACATGTCTTATTTAAATAACATAGACCCTCTTCTAGTTAAAAAATGAACACTTAACACTCTTATTTATTTCTTGAGATGACATGGACCTCCCTTAATTCTAAGTTGTCGTTAGTGCTCTGTCAACAAAAAAATTTCACGGTGCTCACACAACAGACAGAAGCATATCCTCCTTAAGGTTCAAGACTTCAGTTTGTAATTTAGGAAAGGTATTTGCTTTTTGAAGGATGATTAATCTAATCTTGTTAAGGCACAATTTCTCAAACATTTACGATCTCTTTATTTGGAGAAATATATTTCATGTTAGCTTTTTAAAATAAAAAAAATTTGCGACCTCTTCCCCACAGAGAAGATAAAATATATCATTTATTGATAAATTGATCAATTACTCATATATATTTCTTCATTTTAAAAAGAATGATTCATTCGTAATAATAATTTTTTTTAAGTCGAATAATCATTTCAATTTTCAATGGAATCTTAAGTATTCTATGTGATACAATGACTTACATAGTTGCATATTTCACATATGTCAATACACCATTTTGATTTTTAATTATCTATTAGCAAAAAATTTTAATATTTTAAAAATATTCATAGAGACAAATCTAACATCTTATATGCCACCATTTGTCCTTATATATCAGTAGAAAAATAGAGTCAAAGTATATTATATGAATACTGTATATATCAAACATGCTCAATCATTTTGGGATAGAGAGTAGTTTTTTTTTATTGTTCACTAACTTTCACTTTGTATTTATGATAATGTAAATATATCAATACTTGATTAAGAGTAATTTTATAAATGTATTATTGTTTCACTTTCATTTATATATTATTGAAAGATGTTTATTTTACTTTCAGCTTAGAAAATCTCAAATACCATGTTTTTTTTTTTTTTGTAAAAATAACATTTTTAGTATTACAGTATATGAATATTGCCCCCATCATATAAAATTTCTGGATCTACCTCTGATATAATATGAGATGTTTTCATATGGATTTGTTGCCAACGTGCATTTCACACAATTAACGTGAGATGTTTTCCTGGAATATCCCATCACATATTTTTTATCAAACATATACACCTTAGATAAATCTGATATGAATCTCTCAAAACTGATCTAAATGTGCACCATTATCATTTTTAGTAAAAATGAATTTCTTCTTAACTAAATGGGATGATAAATTATTTAAATGATTAATACTTGTAATGAATTTCTTATTAAGTACTTCATCCATCTTAAATTATAAGTCGTTTTGACCATATCACACAGATTAAAAAATGCAAGTAATTTTGTATAAGAAAAAAAAATTATGAGTTATTTTACAAAGGTATCATTCATTTATGGTATGAGAAAGATAAATTATAAAATTGTGACCTTTATTACTATCTAACTAGTTACTACCACACTTACTTTTTTTCTCTTGACTTTACATTCATATATGAATGCAGCTTTCTAGTAAGAATGTAGAGAAAAAGAATATCAAAGGTTGCAAAAATTGCCACAGTGGCTAGAGTTATAGTTCTTATTTAACGTACAACTGAAATATAAAAAAATGTTGTATGAGATGGAGTGTTGGACACTAAAGAACCAACACAAATGTAAAATAAGCGTAATAAAGATGAGGATATTGCAATGAATGTGTGGTAAGATAAGACATGGTAAAATTTTGAAATGACAATATTAGAGAGAGTTGGGGTAGCACCTATCGTAAAAAAGATGGCAGAAACTCGACTTAGAGGATTTGAACATGTAGAGAGAAGACATGTTGATTATGTTGATTGAATTTTGAAATGACAATCTAGAGTCAGACTTAGAAAAACTAAGAGAGAAACCATAAAGAATGATATAGAGATTAATGAGTTGGATAAAGTATGATATATAATAGTACATTATGGTAGTGTTTGATCTAAACAGTTGATCTCTTTCAGTGTGATAAGATTTGATTGTTGATTTTTTAACTTTCAAGTTCCAGGTGAATGTATTTTGATTGAACATATGACTCAATGCTCAGAAAAAGTAAAATAATTTGCAAACTTTCTTGGTATTTAATTTGACACATAAATCTCATTCATTTTGTGCCTGGCATACTTTAAACAAAAAATAGCATTTTGTAGCTAGGATTTTGGTATCATATGTCAAATAAATTGGAAATATCAATTCTAATTTAGGGTCTGTTTTGCATTGTGAAGACATTTTCGATTTTCAATTTATAAAATTTTTGTTTATTTTTCTTTCTAACAAGGAGATAAGACTTAAGAGAATCTTAACAAGGAGATAAGACTTAAAAGAATCTTAGAGTGAATAATTGTCTATATTTTAAGAAACAAAGAAAATGGCAAAATAATTGTTTTCATTATTTCTTGAAATGTATTATGAAGGGGAGAAAAACATAAGAAGTTGGTTGAATTGTGTTACTTGTTACCTTTTTCTTCTTTTTAAAATTAAGTCCAATGTTCAGAGTCTGAGACAGAGTTCAGAGTCTTATACAGCGGATAATGTAAAGAGAGAGAGAAGAGAAAGACACAATTAAGTAATTATACAGGTTCCTTCCACAATCCGGAAGTTGTCATGTCCCCCTTGCACTTCCAAGGAGAGTTCACTAAAATCAATATATGATTACAATTGCACAAGCACAAAAGCAAGAGATTTCAGACTACTCAAGCACAAAAGCAAGAGGTTTCCTATGCTCAAGCACACACGCAAGAGACTTCCTATGCTCAAGCACAAAAGCAAGAGACTTTTAAACAAACACAATTACACAGAAAGATGTTTGAGGTTGAACACTTGATATACTATCAGTGGTGTTCACAAATACAAATCAGATACAAACTCTTAAGACTCTAGAATTTCTAAGATATGAAAGTTGTTAAGAAATTCTAAGTGAACTTGATGTTAAACAATTTCAGTAGAGTTTTGGCACTTGTAAAATTGTTGTGAGTCTCTTACAATCTCCAAGTCTTCACTCATTTATATAGAGGTATGAAAGAGACGTTGTTGATTGCCAGCACATCAAAAGAGTAGTTGTTGAAGCTTGATCATCACCAATGATTTGTTGCTTGATTTGGTTATTGTCCTATGAAGGAACAATTTCAAAGTCATTCCATGAATAGAGAATAACCAACGTACACACAACTGTTATATTGTACTACTGCAAACATGAGGAGTGGAGTAGTGGAGGTAGTGGTTGTACAATTGTACTATGTCCTTTTCCTGCGTTCTTTAGTGGATAAGCATCCAATGCCTTCTAATTTATCTGAAATAGTCGTTGCTCCAGGCTTCTATTCCTTCTGCAATCATGTGTATTCAGAATAACAACTTTTAACTAACGGCAACTTCCAGTCTTTCGACTCTGACGAACTCCAGCTTCTGAGGCTCTTCAGACTCTCTGATGACATCAACTTCTGGCAGTCAGCTTCTGATGGTCTTCAGACGCTGTTGTCTTCAGACTCTGTCTTCTAACTTGCAACACAAGCTTCTTTTGTAGATTCCATTCCTCTCATTTGTTCTTTCAGAACCAATACTTGGATTAAAGACTTATAAATTTTTGTCTATGGTCATGCACACTTTAACAAAAATTAACATATCCAATTGACATTTTTAATACCTTGTTATCATCAAAACTTAAAGGTGTTAATGTTAAATACATTTTGTTCCAACATATCATTCTTATCTAGCATTGCATATTTTCTTCATCACAATGGTTCACTTTAAAACCATATATTTGTATCTTGATTCAACAAGTTTGTTTTTCTTATTTTTAAATATTATTTAATTTTATAATTTGTTTGTTATGGACATGTACAATACTAACGCATTAATAATTTTTTAATTAAAAACTAATGTTTTTTTCAAAGGGAAAAAGTCAAAAATCGATGTTTTATACGATATAAATATCTCTACACAAATTACAGTCTTAATTATCTATATCTATATTATATATAAAGAAAATAACTCTTCTCAGCTCTTTTGTGCTGACTTTTTCTCTTTTAAAAAATGTCTTCAATATTCAATACAAATAACACATGTAACAAATAAATAAGAGTAAATTTAAATATTAAAAAAAATGTAACAAACACGATATGAATATATATGTCTGATTTTTTCCTTTACCATTTAAAAAGTGTAACAAACTAGATAATTATATTTATACTTACTTTTTCAGTATCTCAATTATACCCTTAAACAACTTTTTCTATAATAAAGATGGTTGTTGGTGTCATTAAAAAAAAAGAATTTAGATTATATTTTTTGTTTTATTGTTGGTGTCATAGAAATTGATAATCATGGTTAGTTTGATTTGTTATAACTTGAAAGCAACAAACATTTGTATTTTTAGTTTTAATCAAAATCAAAATTTCATAAAAAAATAACCGTAATAATTTTCAAACGTTAGCACAATAAAAAGAGCGGAAAGATGGGCACGTGAGTGCCCGTCTTTTCGCTAATCATTATAAATTGTTTGTAGAGATACCATTACTTCTACATATGTATCCAATAATTAGCCTGAAAAATGTATCCATTAATTTGAAGTACTCAAAATATCAATTTATTTTATTTGTGTGTGCCTATTCGGTTATTTAATTCGTGTCAATGGTCGATTTTATCCTTGGAAATCATGGATATATTTTTTTTGGCATCCCTAATTGCTCCTATTATTACTATTATTTTTTCCGTTTATAAGTCTATTATTACTATTATATTCATTTTATCTTTTTATTCATTTATATACTTTGTGTTACATTTTAACAACTAACTGATAATATTTGTAATTACAAAAATCCTTTATTTTAAGGTTAAAACTTTGGTGCCTTTTTCTTACATGCTTTTTGTATGGTTCTTCACATAATTAAAATTTATTTGTTGTGGTTATAACAAACTTTGAAAAGAATTTGAATTTGAGAAATCATAGGTAGTTGTGAGTATTTTATGTGAAGTATCACAAGAAAAACATTTAAGAAAATGCACATTAGTTTTATCCTTATTTTAATTCTAGCAAAAAAAACTTAGAGGCTTTGATACAATCTTAGAAATGGTGGTTAAACCTAACACAACCCCACAAAACCAGCTTATGAGGTGAGGATTGTCCCCCATTTATAAACACATTGTCAGGCCATGTCATATCCGATGTGGGTGTATATAAGGGCTTATCATGATAAGTGTTTGTTCTATAAGCTGCAAATAAGTTGTTTATCCTAACAGGCCCTGATTAGGAACTGACAGCGATTTGTTCAAATTCCCGTAACATAGCCCTATAACTACTATTTGCCAACATTGTTTTAAAGTAAATAAATGTTACTTAAGCTATGTGTTTTTAAAAAAATCAACTTTCGAGTGATTAATTGGAGAAGGAAGCGAAACGTATCTGAATCTGATGCTTGCAGGAATTCCATGCATGCACATGAGTATTCTAAGTGCATTAAAGCGGCAGAAAGATATAGGAATATTGATCTTGCTGTTAAGCTATTTAAGGAGGTAGAATTTAAGGGTGTGAAGATAACCAGCACTTACAATGCACTAATGGGTGCTTATATGTTCAATGGTCTTTCTGATAAATGCTACTCTTTGTTTCTCGACATGAAAAAGGATCCAACTTGCTCTCCTTCTTGACATTGATCACATGGAAGCAACATTCAAGGAGATGAATGAGTTACCCCTCGCACCTAATATATCCACTTATAATCATTTAATTGGTGGAAATATCTCTGCTTGGATGTGGGGTGATATGGAGAGTTTTTCAAGTGTTAAATTCAGGCCCTGTAACCTAATATTGAAACTTACCTGTTAATGATTCGTGGTTATGCACACTTGGGTAATTTGGAGAAGATGTAAAAGTTATATTCGCCGGTAAGGGATCATGTAAACGACTTGCCGATTATCAGGGTTATGATATGGGCCTATTGCAAAAGTTCTGATGCAGATAAAGTGAATAAAGTAAAGGCATTGTTAAAGTTAATCCCTGAAAAAGAATACAGGCCATGGTTAAATGTGTTGTTGATTAAACTTTATGCCCATGAAAACTGTTTAGAGGAAATGGATAATGCAATAAATGAGGCATTTGAGTACGAAACCACTGTAACGACCACGGGTATTATGAGGAGCATAATTATAGCTTATTTTTGGAGCAATGCGATAGAAGGCCTTGAAAAATTGACCAGACATTCTGTATTTGCAGGGTGGAGAATCGGCTACTCCTTATATCATTCTAAGCTGGTCATGTATGGTTCACAAAAGAATCTTAGAGAAATGCAAAATGTCCTTGAGGAGATGGATAGCATCAACATACGTCGTACCATGAAAACACTGTGGATAACGTACAAAGCTTACTGGAGTTGTGGTCAGGGATCCATGGTTTTGAAAATATTGGGACAAATGTTCAAGCATGGTCACGAAGTTTCCATTGATGCATTTCCATCATAATTTTGAATTGCTGAGGTGCATCACATATGTCATTACTATAGCTATAAACACGCTCCGTAGATAAACACAAAGATGTTCCTGAATTTGTCTATATGTTTAGGAAAAAGGGCATTCAACTCGTTGAATTGGATTGGATTGCATTCAAGGAATTTCTGTAAATATGGTTATACATGATTTTTCTATTAGATTTTTTCCTTGCCAAATGGACTTCATCTGCAGGGGTTTTACCATCTAAAATAATCCGTAGGCATGCATCAATTTGCTGCTAGTAACGAAAGCAAACCTTGTAGGGGGTGAAATTGCAAGTCAAGAGTACTGAAGAAACTCGTGCTCTTGAGCTTGTTTTCAGTGTCAAGGTCCGTAGGTATGCCTTCATTGAATATTTTTGAATTATCAACTCTGAATCATTAGATTTTGATAAGCATAAAACTTTTCTAATCAAATCAAATCTAATATATAAATTATAATGATGCAATGACTATAAATTGTCTCTTGATATAACATTATTGCTTGATATAATGTTCATATAATGTTAATACATTATCTTTTGTTGACCACTCAGTTTGTTCAATTTTTTCTTCTGATATAATTTGTCCTGGTTTTTGTGCTGAATTCAGATTAATATAATGGTCTGATAATCATAAACGTATTACGAGATTCAAAGATCACTTTTAGGCATATCAAATGAGAGCACTACTTATTGTGAGAGATGAGAGGAGTTATCTATGTCCATTGGATCTAATTTAACCGCTGAGATTCAAAGATCACTTTTCGTGCTCTATTGGAAAAAGCTAACTCATTAAATAACAGCACAATTAGTGCTCTATCAGAACAATGTTTGGACAAAATACCCAAAACAAAAACGTCATAGACCTCTCAGATAGAGATCCTCATCTTGCATTAAACTAAACATGTTCTGCCCCTTCTTGGTCTCAAACGCTATATCTTTCACATGCTTCAATTCAAGCCTTCAACTCTCAGCAAATTGCAGAGGTTAAAAATTTGTGTCACAATCTTTTTATACTGTCAGTGCATAGTAATTAAATTATATATATCTTAATGTATATGCAGAGATGGCAAGTTTTCTTATTTACTTATATGCCTATTAGGAATGATATTTTTGATGAATTAAACTTGACACAAATCTTGGTCAAATTTGTTTGTTAAACAAGTCATGATTAATGTGAGGCATCCCTTAGATTTTTCAATGTCCCCTATCTTATTCTCTCCTTTACTGACCCAAGTTTAGTGTGTTTACTTAATGCTTATCATCCATATTAAGTTTCTTGTTAATCTTTGTTGAAGTGTAACGTGGTTTCTTGTCCACCACCAGGAGATAGATACTTGAAACCATGGATAATTCAAGAGAAAAACATATTTAATTTACAGCCATACTACATTTTTTCTTCTTCAAGTATCAAGCAAAGATAATAACTGTTCATTAGGAATGTTTATATTTTTTCTTCTTCAAGTATTTCTCAGGTGGCAGCATATTTATCTAGCCCATGAGTTTTTCATGTGTTCTAATTCATTTTACATACAGTTAATTTACATTACTGGAATACCTCAGCTTAAGATGAGAATGTTAATTACTTCTTAATGATGTCAAATTTTTATGTTAGCTAGACAAATAATAAAAATAACATAGATAATTCATTCCTATTTTTTTTTAATTTGTACTGTTTCTATGTTCTTTTAGGAAATAAATATATAATTGTTTATGTTTTTCTTCAGTCTTCTTACAAAATCTAAAACATGCATTAAACAATTATTTTGTTACAATAAACTTATGCATTAAATAAATTTTACTTTTATTAAATGAATCAATGCTAAAAGAATTTAAATTTATTTTATCATTTCTTAATGTTCAAACACTAAATGGGAAATGGATTCTCTCCATTGGAATTGTCTTTTTCTCAATTGTTTAGGCAAATTTTCGAACCTATAAAGTTAAGGGTTATTTCTAAAAGGCATATACTACTAGAAATCAACATTTTACCTGCGGATTTACATGCAACAATTATTATGCAGGAACACCTGAGACTTTTCCTGCGGAATTTCTCAGAGTGGTGAAATTTCCTGCGGAAACAATATTTGCAGAAAAATTCTAAGGAAATGTCTGATTTTGCTGCGAAATCACTTTGGTAATTTTTTTGACATTTCCTGCGGATTTAGATATGGTTAGCTTCCGCAGTTTTGAGAACCTTTGTGCTAGCCAAGATGCAGTTTTAAGAACCGATTCAAAATTATCTTCGAAGTTGCCGCCTTTGGGAAGGGAGATCTTCTCTCTGCCAGCTCTAATGGGGATGTTTTAAAGAAGTTTGGTACTGATGAGGAAACACTATGTTGAAATTTATTGATTTCCAGACTCTTTTGATGTCAAAGGATTAAGATTCAATCTTTCTCGTTTGACGTGTACACGTTTTAGTGTGAGTCTATTTTTATTATGTTTGTTTAGTAATTGAAACGAGGCTTGAAGCTCGTGAACTTCAGCTCCATGCAGGGACATATGACTCAATCTCAGAGTCTCGTAATGTTGGAGTTGTCCCTTCAAATCTTCTTGAAGGTTTTGAATATTTAGGAAAGCAATTGAAACTTGAAGAAAGACGGTGATTTGAACAATGGTTAGTATAAGAATCCTCCTATTATTTATAACCCAATGGTTTTCTTTGTAACATTTGCTTCTAGTTCTGCTTTTTTGTTTTTGTTTTTGTTTTTATTCATTCACACACAAACACATATTTCATAATGTGCAGATGTTTTGGCTTCCCTAAAAGAGGCATTGCGCTTGCATATAAAACCACCTCCCTCTGATCAACTTGGAGTCTTATGTTGGTCTTGTGAAAAACAGTAATTCTTTTGCTAACTTGCAAAATTCGTCGAACCTATTGCAGAATTTAGTCACACATGCATTGGCAGATCTCGCTTATGTGACATTATTTTGTTCCTAAGACATGATATAACAAGCATTTTTTAGATTTTTCGGTTTAGACATACTGCAAGTAGAATTTTGAAAGAGTGCATTTTTTTATGTTATGATGTTACTGTTAAACTGTAAGAAACTCATGTCAGATATATCAATGATCATTCATTATAGTAGAACTTATTTGACATTAGAGTAAAACTTGTTTGTGGTGATTAGGACACTAGTTACTTCTTTAACTACCTCATTCCATTCAGTGTTATTCTCTTTTGCCTTTGAAGTATTTTACTATTTATTATCTTCTTGTTTGGCAGAACTAGAAGCAGAAAAACAATTATTACCTTCTTGTGCTACCTAGAGCTTACTTCTTTATTTAGAGTCAAAGAGATTTGAAATGCCTATTGCATCAAAATCAAGTGGATCACACTGCATCTAATTGCAAATACATTTAGAAGCTCATTGACAACATGACTTGTACATTTATTCTTATATTTCAAGATTAAAATCATTTCCTATTCCTTTATTTGTTGCTCCCCTTTAGGATCAATGAATGAGTGAATAGTTTGCCGATACAGTACGCGTCAAAAACTGACTACTACTGTTTATCTTCTTCTCTTGTATTGAAGATTAACTCCTTTTAGGTGTCAGAACATACATCTTACAAGCATGTGAATCTAAATCAGCAGATATTTCTCCCGAAACCAATGATTGCGTTGAGTGCTATAAAAAAGATTACACATAATCAAAACCATAGGAACTTAAATGACTTTGCACATTGAAAGAGAATAATGAGAGTAACTAAATATTTTACCTCCCACAAATCTCTTGCATCAACTATAGTTTCTGGTTCAAGGCCTATGTCAGACCAAGACGCAGTCACCGTTGCATTTGATGAACTTCTATTCCATAAGACCACTGCTACTTTGTTTTTACTAAGGGGACCTGCCCATACCTGTCACCGCAGCTTTCTATTAAGTTGTGTGCAAAAATCATAGCATAATGTGTGCGTCCATATATATGTATATAATACTCAAATGATATTGACTACAAGGTTGCAATAGTTTCCATATATTGTTGATTCCAGATCCAAGTTTTTAGTTGAAGTATGAAAAAAATTAGGGTCCTTAAGTTGTAAGCAACTCTAACTCAAAGAGAATAAAATATAAAGGAAACGAAAATAATATCACCTCTAAATCATTGTTGCTTTTCACTTTCTTTCCTTGAACTCCTAGTTTATCTGCAAGACCAAAAGGCATATGATTTTTAAAGTATGCTTTATTGAAGAAATGAATACATTTATTTATCTTTTAAGAAAGTATACTTGCCTTGGTTTACTGCAATAACTTCAGAGTTGCTTATCAACTCATATGTGGTATTATCCATTGCTTGAATATTACATCCAACTAATAAAGGAGCCTATTTAAACCAAGAAAAGTAGTTAAATGACGAACTTATGGTATATACATTGCATTGTCTCAACAATAGGTATGTAAAAAGTGTTTCATGTACCTTAGCTAATGCCCAAATGCTGAAATGGGTACGATATTCCTCTGTGGTCATGCCTCCATTTCCAACTTCAAGCATATCAGGATCTAATATCCAAATAACAATGACACATATAAGGACCTAATACTAGATTTTGCTATAAATGTAATGATATTAAGTTTAATATGCATAACATTTCTTTTAAGGTTAGTTAATTACCATTCCATCCTCCAGGTCCAGCATAAGATGCCCATTTGTCGTTTGCATCTATAATAGAAGTCATGCTGAGATAGAATAAAGTCAGTTCATCATAACATAGAAAATAAAGAAAAATAATTAAACAATGAAATATAAAAAAGTGAATGAATGCTTGAGGTCTTAAAAGCTCAATTATTTTGTTAAAAGAGACATTGTAAAAGGTATGAATTTGAAATATCAAATGAATTTATTATTTTCACACCTATTCCAATTATCTTCTATATCACCGGTTGTTCTCCAACTATTTCCCACACTTTTGGCCCACGTTGCTGGATCTTCCCATCCCCTGTGTTTTAGAAAAGAATTTAGAAAGAAATAGAAAATGAAATATTGTTTATGTATGAGAAATAACATGATCAATTTAACTTACCATTCGCACATGGAGAAGAAGATTGACCTTCCCGAGTTTAATAAAGCTTCACTCATTGGTGGGTACCTAATTTTTAATATATATGAAACATGTAAGGATTGATTTTTTACAAAACATTTAGTTTGTAGACCAAAATTTGCATTTGAAAGCCATATATTAAATACCTTTCGCGAACGCTTATTCCGTTATTTTCACAATTATCATACTTCAAATAGTCAATTCCCTAAAGAAAAATTTAAATCAATATTGGTTAACAACCTAGGATTATATATGTGATATAATGTTGATAGATATAAAAATTGACTTTTGATTAATGTGTGCATATTTTATATACCCAAGAAGCGAATGTTTTGGCATCTTGTATTTCATGTCCCAGTGATCCAGGCATACGTTTACTACAAGTTAGATTTCTGCATCAAAAATGTAAATGATCAAAAATATTGCGTGAACAATCATAGTTATGTTCACCAAGTACAATTTAATGTGTTAATACCCGGCATCTGAATAAACTCCCAACTTCAAGCCTTTTCTGTGAATATAATGAGCTAGAGCCTTGATTCCTGAAGGAAACGTTGAAGCCTTGGGAACCATATTTCCCTAAATAATTGTCGCAAACCAATCGGGTGTCAACAACCATAATTTTCCCAAGGTTTTGACAATAAAATATAGTAATCTATAAATTGAAATTTACTTCACCTTTACTTTTTTAAACAAACAAGGAAAGGGACATGATGAAAAAAAGTTAAACAAATCGACGGGAGAGAGATAAATTTTAAAGATTGTAGATATTAAATACCTTAGAGTCTCGATTAAGTTCCGCCCAACAGTCATCTAAAAAAATCAAAATCATATTATTAGCATAGCTTTTTCATATATAAAATAAAGGTCTATACAATATTCTAAAAATATTAGATTCTTTTAAAAGTTTTAAAGATATATTTGGTGCAGGTATATGAATATAACTATTTTATATAGTATTTCAAAAAAAAAAAACTATTTTATATAGTTAGTGCATTGACAATCAATTAAATTCAAATAAATATTTTATGTAACTATTAACTAAATACACCATAAAAAAATAAAGAATAATTATAATAGTAGATGTTGCTGTTGCTTCTTACCTAAATTAATATATTTGTACCCTAAAGCAGCAAGGCCAGTTGACACCATTGCATCGGCTGAAATAATAAAGCAATAACGTTTAGATCGATGAAATTATGCATTTCTAAGCTGTAAACATAATAGATCGGGGTACACCATGATAATGATACCTGTATCTCGAATTAAACTTTCATTGATATCACAACCGAAATGGTTCCAGCTATTCCATCTGATCATCATATATATAATTGATTATCATTTGAAAAAGAAAATTAATGTATTGTTCAAAAAGTACTAAAAATTAAAGTTATATCCCACATATAAATAAATCCATAATTAAAATTTTAATAATATTTTTTTATTAAGTAGTATATATCTCCTTTCAACAAATAAAAACACAAATAAGAAAGTATATATCTCCTCACTATGGATAATTCCATCATTCTCCTAAAAAAAACTAATTCCATCATTCGGTCAAGATGTTCACAAAAGCAAAATGGGATACCACATCTTATCTTATACTATCTCCGCCTAAATTATAAATCACTTTGACAATTTCATATAAATTAAAAATTCTATGGTTAATTTTATTTTAAAAGGGATATAATGAATGAATTTATAAAATTACTTTTTTAGTAGTGGTATGAGAAAGAGTAAATAAAAGAATTAAAAGAAAATAGAGTTATAAGAGTATGAAAGAACTTGACAAAAAAATAAAGTATGAAAGAAAAAGAAAGATGGATATATTTGATATTATTAAAATATATAGATAAATTTTTTTTGAGGAATTTTCTATAGATATTTATAATTTGAAAAATGAATGGGTAACTCAAAAGCTTTTTTTTTTTTTTTTTTGAGCAAGGGTAACTCAAAAGCTGACATAAGACATCATATTTCTTTGCTTTTTTTTCTTCTCTAATGTAACAAAAAAAAAAAGACACCATATTTCCATATGGTCGGGATACATTTTACATTTGTTTTAACATTTTTTTCGCGTGGCCTCGTTTTTCATGAAAATAATTTGAAGGTATAGAAACTAAAAAAAATGAAAAGAAAACTGGATATATCTCAATAAAAAACGGATAAGAATGAAGGTAGCTTACCCCATGGGGGGAGTACGTCCAAGTCCATTTTGCAACATATAACTCTTAACCTTTTTCTCTAGAGTCGACACATTGGTTTTATTGTTACTTTCTAATAAACGAGCAGCTGTAGATGATGGAATACTTGCAATATTCAAGAACACTACAATGATGCAAAACGCAAGCACCACCATCTTTGCCATTGCTCTAATAATAATTAACCTACACTTTCAATGAAATTGAGTAGAATGTGTGATGAGTATTTGCATAACTATGGTGCCATATATATACATACTAGTGTATGGTTCAAGACCAAAGATCCATGCAAATGCAATTTGATGAATGGATGATATGGGTGAACAGGTGAAAGAGAACAAGTGGAACAAGTAGAAGAAGAAATTAGCTAAGAGACGTGCCTATGTGACTTTTATTGTTATTCAAAATGGAATTCTGTTTTGGTTCGTCCACTCCATCAATATCATCAATTGTCCACTAGATCTATATGAATGAAATTTAATACAATAATAATTAATGTTTATCCACATGATAACAATACATACATATTCATTCTGTTGCTATCCATTTATATCATTTTTATTTTGGCCTTTTCTGTTTGCCAATTTGTTCCAATATGTACAACAAAATTGAATTTCAATAACAAATACTTCCCCGTTTTAAAAGTTTCTGCACATAAATTACGAAAAATTATAATAAAGAGTGAAATTAGTTTTTCGTCCATAGAAATATAGTCCCTAGAAATAAACACATTCATAATGGTATAATTTTAACATTTTTGACATTTTTTTAAGATAACATATATATATATATACACACACACTGAAATCATTTTTATTTATTAAAATCGTATCAATTTATATTAATCCTTTTATATTGTGTTTTAACTCTCTTATTTTTAGGGATAAAGATGTTTGTTAAACCAGGCATAGAACAATATAAATTGGTCCCTCAAAAAAAAAAACTATATAAATTGGGATCCATCAACTCCAAAAATAACTCTAAAATAATTTGTTGTATTTAATAACTCATTAAGGACAGTATATTTTGGTGGGTTCTAGGGTGAGGGTTTAATTGAGTCTCTCACCGGTGTACCACTAATTTTGACCTTTAGATTAAAAAGATTCACACAATTGCCATATATACATCACCGCACTGGATTATGTTGCATCCACTCTCTCTTCTCCACCAAACTTCATATCTCTTTGATGTTCATGGTTACATTTTCTACGATTGATAAATAGACTTTTTTATAACGTTTTTTTTACTGTTTGCAAGTTGAGATTTACTTAACCTTGTTGAATTTAAAATAATAATAATAAGAACTAATTAAGAAGGTTCGTTATAGAGAGAGGAAATTGCAATACTATGTGATCTTTAGGGGCGATGGACAAATCCTTGTATATATTAATTCTTTGATTTATCATTTGTTATGATTCAATATTTTTGTTATGATTCAATATTGTTTTATGTTGAATCACTCATGCAGTTGATGATAAATATCAAATTACATTGTCAAGACTTTTTACATTTAACCAATGGTTGGTACCGTTGAAGGATGGGTAAGGAGAAAAGTTTGAAGGCAGGGTGGTAGAGATGGTTTGTGGCAGTTACAGCGGTGGCTGATTTTTGGATTGAGGGATATGAATCTGAATAAATTGAGAGAGATAAGAAGGGAGAGAGAAGAAGGGGAAATGGATAATGTGAGGAAAAATGCACTTGTTCTCATTTTCTTTTCGATTTAATCTAGACCTTTGGATATATCTTGATGGTATATAAAAGTGGTCGACCGATGAACCATTTAATTGATGGTTCACCCTAGACCTCACCTATTTCAAGACTGAAGAAATACCAAATTTAAGAGAAAGAAAGGAGGAAAAAAAACAAGAAACTTTGTAAATTCGAAGTGGCGATGTTTGAAGTTTGGTATACTTGTGAGCATGAACAAGTATGTTGTACTACAAATGAAAAAGTTGTTCCTTTCCCATGATAAGTGTTGTATAAAAATTACATCCACTTATCTTTGTATTTTTAGTTACTTATGTTGTTTGTACTATGTAAATGTAATAACTGAATCATGGAAAGTATATCAGATATTTACCCTGTATATCATGTTTTATATAATGGTGATTCATGGATGTTACATTTTATTTTTCTCTCCATAAAACCACACCTTTCATTATTGGTTTGAAATTAGATTTCATGCGCATTCATGTCATTCGTGATTGTTTAAACATCCAATCTCGATTATCAAGTTTGAGATTTGAATTGTTCTCACGCAATCATTAACTATTGAATAATGATTGAATAATTGTTCTCATCCAATCTCCATTAATGATTTTAATTAACTATTCAATAATTGGGACGAAAATTTTAGTTTTTGTTATGTCCCTCCTTACCTTTGGCTTGTTATGTCTTTGAAACAGTCTTACAAATTAAACATGGTACAACTTTGTCATGTCCTCCATTTTTAGTGCATCAAACACGCCGTAAGAGTTTTAACGTTGTTGTATGCTCAAGACTAGATTCGAACTTTGGACCTTAGTTAAAATATAAGAGACTCACGTTATTTCATCTAAGCGTTCTTGATTAAAATTATATAACATGAACTAGTTTGAATCGTTACTTTTTAAAATTTAATTTGTATACACCGATAATATAAAATTATTTTAGATATATATATTCAATTAAATCATTCAATGATATCACTTTTTAAAGTTAATTCCTATACTTCTCTAACAAAAAGTTAATTCTTAAAATATATTTACATATCTATTTGACATGATATGATTACATACACGTATAAAAATGTTTTGCACATTATTATTGCATAGATTTTTTTTATGAAGCTTATTGCATAGAAATTAATCTCTACTTTTTATAATTACAAAGAGAATAAGGCTTCAAAAAGAACTTTTTTTTTATATAAAAACTTGAAATCTAAAAATAATTATCTCTAAACAAAGATTGAAACTAAAAATAAATTATTTTTAAAGAATCATGTGTTTATTAGCTTAATGAATAAACTTTTTAGGGGTAGCACAATCAAGGGCGGATGGTAGTATATGCATGGTAGTATACCCCAATTTTTTTTATTTTGTTTTAATAAGTAGGTGTGTTTTATGTTTTGCCACCCCAATAATATTTATTTTGCTACCCCAAATAAATATTGATCTACGTACATGCATGTTTTTGTATACTCTGCTCTGATAATACAATATTGATCTACATCAATCAATCAGTAGAAAGAAAAGAAGATGAGCAGCGGAGCTGGGAAGGGAAACGATGATGACAAGGATAACAAGGAAGGGTGGGCCTGGACGTTTTTAAAAGTAGCTGGTGCAGTCGCCGCAACAGCAGCAGCAGTCGCCGCAGCAGCAGCCGTGGCCAGTAGCTCACACAGTGTCCTAAAACAACCGGAAGCCGCCGAAGTGGCGCCATTTCAAGCCCGCCGTCCTGATTATCTTGAGGAGGTGATACTAAACGTCGACGGTTCACTTCTTCACTTCTTCGTGAGCGTGAAGTTCCATCAGCAGGTTGTGGCGGATTCCTAAGTGACTCATCAGGAAAATGGATATGTGGTTTTGCTCAAAAGCTGAATCCAAATTTAAAAGTTGATGAAACTGAGAAGGAAGCAATTTTAAGAGGTTTGCTTTGGGTTAAGGAGAAAGGGAAGAGGAAAGTTTTGGTGAAGTCAGATAATGAAGGAGTTGTGTATTCTGTGAATTGTGGAGGAAGATCTAATGATCCTCTTGTTTGTGGCATAAGAGATCTTCTTAACAGTCCTCACTGGGAAGCTACCTTGACTTCTATTTCTGGAAGGTCTAATGGAGTTGCTGATAGACTTGCTCATAAAGCTCACAGCTTCACTTCTTTTGATTTGTGTCAGTTTGATTATCCACCAGAAAATTGCACCTCCTTGCAGATCATGTAGTTGGTCTCCTTGCTGATCTAGCTCCTTAATTATTAAATAATGAACTACTACTTCTATGAATATGGTTCAATGTTTGGTTCTGTAACTTCAACGCAGTTTCTACTCTTGTTTTTATTTATTGTTCAACTCTATTATTTCCCCCCTTTAACCTACAGGGTGGAATAATGTCCCTTATATAAGTGTGTATGTTTGTGCTTTCTTATTGAAATTATGTTATGTTATTGCTAGCTCTTCTCTTGTGTTATTGCTTTCTTAATGATCACTTAACTGTTTCTTCCTATTGGGATTTCATGGTTTAGGCATAGATTTGTGACCTCTTGCTCTTCTTCCTCATCTTCATCTTCTTTATATAAACATCATCAAAATTCATGAATCAGAAATCCAGAAAAATCACGAATCAAACCCTCAAACCCAGTAATCTATATACATTAAATAATTGCTTTTCCAATTAATCTGTTATTTTTTAGCCTATTTTCTATCAATGCAACAGAAGTTCCCCCAGTTTGGGAATGACAGAAGTAGTTGAGCAAGTTTGCTTCTTCGGTTAAGGTTGGAGGGTGTTCTTATCTTTTAAAGGTCTTTCTTATCTTCCTAAGTTGGTTGGAAGAACTTTGATGTTGGGAGTGGATGCAGCTGCCAAATATTTTTCATGTCTTTCTTTTTTTAACTTAGAAGTATTTCTACAGTCAAAATAGTCTTAATGAAGGCGGGTAAAGATGGTATGCATAACATGCTTACAAATACTAGTCATCAAAGCATAATGATTTAGGTAAAATTATATCGGATTAGAACAGATGAAGACAAATATGTATTTTAGTTTTTAAACATCCGAGGGTTCTAACATATTAGAACAATTAAAGGCAAGGAGGTCTTCGTGCTCTTTTTGTTTTTGACAATAAAATAAGCTTCATTTGATATGCTAAAATATTGAGAGTATAATTGAATTGACTTTGAGTTGGAACATTCCTCATCCATATTTCAAAATGCAAATACATGCTACAAATACCCATAGAGATTTCATAAGCTAAAAGTTCATTAACAAATCAAACTCTTAATCCTAACGATCAAACTAAATTCTTCTCCATATGGTCAATGATCAAGAATAGTGAAATATTCAGTCTATTTTTTTTTTTTAATTTTTTACAAAATTTTAGTATTCAAAAAACATTTTAACAAAATGATGAAATACTTAGAATATCTTTTTAAAATAAGTTATTCAAAAAAGTTTTTCATTTGAACTTTTTCTTAAAAATTTCTTTATTAAAAGAATTATAACAAAACATATCTACAATACAAAAATCTATTTTAAAAAGGCTTATTTACACTTTTAGCCCTTGCAAATAAGGCAAGTTTTAAGTTTGTTCTTTGTACTTACTAATTATTTCAAACAGTCACTGCAAATGTTAATCACTTAAAATTTGGTACCTCAACCCAGTTAATGATTATCACGTCACTGATTAGCTGACGTCGCACTGCTGATTGGTTGATTCACTTGTTGATTCATCAAAAGTTCATGTGAACGGACGAAAATACCTTGTGGCTTTCAAGGAGTTGAGAAATTACCAAAATGCCCTCAAGTTCATCTTTTTCATTCTCTTGTCTCCTTCTCTTTTTTTCACCACCACCACCACCACGCCACAATTACAGAAATCCCCCATCATCCACCTTCCAACAACAACCTTATCACCACTAAAAACCACCACAATCTTCCTTCTCTCCATCGAACCCAATATGAACTTAAACAACACATAATTATACCTAAACAACGCAGATACCTAAACAACAACACGGTCAGATTTTAAATTGAAAAGGTAAATTCAACAATTCATCATGATTTCTTTTATTTTTCGATTTCGAGTTCTTACGTTGTGATTGTAATTGTAAGTGAAAGGTTTTGAGTTGGAGAAATCGATGTTGATATCTGAGTAGTGTTTGTGGTCGTGTTCGTGTTTGGTGGCGGTTTTGCTCTGAGACTGCACCAGAACGACGCCATCTGCAGTGGTGTTGTGACCGTTTTGCTCCGACGAGTCTGTTTTAGCTTCAAAAGTGACGAAATCGTGAATTTCGGGGTACGAGTGGTGACTTCAGGATCAAATTCGGAGAAGAATTGTTGTTGTTGGTTGTTGTGGTGGTGGTGAAACGTAGTGAGAGGGACGCGATGGTGATGGGAGGCGAGTTTTTTTGGCCTGGTGGATGTTGGAGTCAGAGGTGATACAAAGGAAAGCTGAGTCAGAACGGCATAATAATGTTACCTTTGATGACTTGCAGGAATCACAAAGCTTACTAGCCACTTTGTTGTTTATTGAATTAAGAGTTACTTGGAAAAGAGGGTGGATAAGATGTGTCTGGTGAAGAAAATGAACTTGGGGGCAAATTGGTAATTTCGTGTTTGTCCGAAAGCCTAATGGGTATTTTGGTTCGTTCACATGAACTTTTGATGAGTCAACAAGTGAATTAGCCAATCAGCAGTGCCACATCAATTAATCAGTGACGTGGTAGTCATTAACTGAGTCGAGTGGCCAAATTTTAAGTGATTAACATTTGCAATGAGTGTTTAAAATAATTAATAAGTACAGAGACCAAACTTCAAATGAACCAAATTTGCAAGGATTAAAAGTGTAAATAAGATTCAGTGAAACAAGTCAACAACAACCAACAACAAAAGTCACTTAAATACTGACAAGCACGCCCAAACTGCATCAGAAGAATAACTGGTATGCACTATTTCCACTAAAAGAAAATCAGGGATCAACTTCGACAGAAAAATAACTCTTGGCGGCAGGGAGAAGATGAGCCATGATGTTAAGATTGCACAACGCAGGATGCGTCTCCGCCAACAATCCATTGCCGGTTTTGCCAGACGAAATCATCGTTGAGATCCTCCTGAGACTTCCGGTGAGATCCCTCCTTCAATTTAAGTGCGTTTGTAAATCTTGGAAAACCACAATCTCTCATCCCCAATTCGTGAAGAACCAACTTCAAATCTCAACTGTATATCCACAATTGGTCTCTTACAATAATATAGATCGTGGAATCGTATTTTACTACCCTGTGGAGCCATTGTTTGAAAACCTATCAACCCCTATTAAACCCGTTAAAGTCAGCAATTGCAGTATTATAGGTTCATGCAACGGGTTGTTATGTCTTTATAATATCGATCAATTTTGTGTCAAATTGTGGAATCCCTCTATCAACTTGATATCCAAAACATCTCCAACCTTTAATGGATATGGACATGATGGGTTTATCACACATCATGCTTTTGGCTTTGATCAACTTAATGACAAGTACAAGGTACTGCTTGATGTGCTAAATAAGCATAGTTATAGTAAAAAAATCACCCTACCTTATACATTTGGTGAAAATTCTTGGAAAAAGATTCAAAATTGCGCGTGTGATCCTATTTCATGGTTAGGGAAATATGTGAGTGGCACTTTGAATTGGGTTAATAAAGACGGTCTTAATTCTAGTGAAAGGATGATTCTATCTTTTGATCTTGAGAAGGAGACTTATAGCCAAGTGCTGTTGCCTTAACAAGATGCTGACAATGTCTGCAATCATGACTTGTATGTTTTGAGGAACTGTCTTTGCGTGCGTTTCAATCACTCTAAGGAAACTCAATGGGGTGTGTGGATGATGAAAGAGTATGGAGTTGCTAAGTCATGGACTAAATTTATGATCATCCCTCATAAGAAGTTAACTAGGAATTGTCCAAGGCAGTTTCATATTGATCCCTTGTTTGTTTCAGAAAATGGTGTTGTTTTGGTGAGAACTTGGCGTAGACTTGTCATGTATGACTTAAACAATGGCCGGTTAAGTTATCCTAAAATTTCCGACAAACTTGGGTGGGACATATATATGAACCACCAGAGTTTGGTATCGCCTCTGTGGTAAATCACAATTGTCAAGTCTTCCGAATCTTGCTTACGTGACTTCTGAATAAAGAAACTCTATCTTTTGCTTTAGATCTCGGAATATGTAGTGAGTTGTTTCGCTGAAGCCTCATTTTTTGCATCTCTTGTATTGCTATTTATTGGTGCGTTGAAGGGACGTAGTTAATGTTTGGGGTCATATTTTTCTTTATTGTATTCAGGGAGTATGTTTATGTTATGATGTAAGACTTTATGATATTTGTTGTGATTTTACATGCAAAAACAGTGGAGTTACAGTTTGCATTTACACTTGCAAGAGTAATTTGTCTGTCGAAGTATGCCTTTCTTATTACGATTGCAAATCATCAACATCACAATCGTTTTGTTGAAAAAACTGAAATCTTTCTATGTTGATCACAATGAAAATGGATGATGTGTTTGACAAAAGTATAACATAATTTTTTTCTTCTTTAACGGTTTGATATTATTTAGAGAGGTAACCTTGGTGCAACTGGTAAAGTTATTGTCATGTGACTGAAAGGTCGCAGGTTCAAGTTCTGGAAACAGTCTATTGTGTAAAAACAGGGCAAGGTTGCGTACAATACACCAATTTACAAAGTTCTTTGGCATTCAATTCAATAAGAGGATATACATTAGTGGTGTGATAATCTCTGCAAGTCTTGATTTACATGCTTAACTAGTGTTTTCCCATGATAAAAGAAATATTAGTTTTCTATAATGCAAATAATGGTATGTTTGATTATTCTTGGATTTTAAGAAAACTTGGTTTGGATCTACATGTTTGTGTTTACCAAGAGAGTCTAATATCACCACTGTGGTAAACCAAATTTGTGGAGTCTTCCAAGTTTTTCTTACATGACTTCTAATTATAGCAGGTCTCTCTGGCTTTTGCTTCAAAACATTTGGGATCAACTGTAATAACATAGAACATGTGGTGTGATCAGTTGTTTTGGTGAAGCCTCACCTCACCTTTGTCGTCTCATGTAAGGTTATTTATCATCACTATCATTGATAGTTCAATTAAAGTCGGTTATTTGTACGAATTCAACTGATATTTGGAGTGATCTTTTTCCTATTCTAGGAAGAAAGCGTTTTTATTTTATGATGAAAGATATTCTATCCACACTGAAATATAATCAAACACATAAACAATCGCACTACAAAATATTTAGTTGAAATTGGTTAAAAGTAAATATCAAGAATTTTGATTATTCACTATCTCATAAAGTGTAGTAGTCCTTTGACATGTCTAGGGGAAAAGTCAATTAACTATGCAGCATAACAAGGATAAATATCGATGGATGGTTTAAAAATTGCAATGGGAAGTTCGAGTAGGGTGAGGAAATCTGCTTCCATTGACAACCGGATCAACATGTGATGCATTCGAGCTGTAATGCTCGAATGTCGGCCCAGTTGGTCGAAAATAAATAGGTAAATGATATTTGAAATTAAAAGTCATTTGAAAAGAGTTTAAGATATTATTCCGATCGAAGGTTGTAATTTGATTTAAATAGAACCGTCTATGTAAAATTTCATGCATCACGACGAGAAAGAGAAAGGTCAAAAGCTTCACGAGTTCACAGCCTAAATGGCTTAAGTTACAAGCAATAGGTAGAAAGTTGTTGTTTAACAAAGCTGATTCGAGTGAAAGCTATCTTCGACTTAAACCGCAAAACACTTATATCTTAAGCTTGAGAAGCCATTTTCGATAAGACTAAATCTAAATGTTTTCTTTTGTCAGACTAGATAATTTATTTTTGTTATCTAACTCTTTTATCTTACTCTGAAGAGTAACTATCTCTTTGTCAATCTCAACATCCTTAGAATTCAATTCATCAACCTTCTTTTTGTTTTGTTTCTATCTCTCTATCTCAGTCCTTGTTGAAGCAAAAAGTTATTAACTTACATGAGTTGTTTTAGAAGGAAAAAAAAGAAGATATAGGGACGAAAACAAAAAACACGCCAAATTAAAGGGACAACTTACTTATCTAAGCCTTAAAAAAAGGATTATTTTGGCCTTTTTTCTTGTTAAGGGATTATTTTGACCTTATGGAAAACATATTATTCAATGTAATTTATGGAAAAATAAGTTAAAAAAATAAAATTCTTGTTAACGAAAACTTATAAGGGCAAAACTTATGTACAATGCCTTATGCACTGTTATTACTATTCTCCACTCATAATAGAACACATTGACTTACTTATTGTACAAGCATTATTTCTGCTGCACGGAACACGGCAAAACCAACTAAAACCCCATTGAACCATCATGGTTAAAGAAAAATAACACCCAGCATCACCATAGCTTTCCATAAAAATCCTTCTCCACCGCCAACACACACTTATCTTCTGAGTCTCTATACTTCTTACGCTTCAACCTGATGCCAAAATTGTATATTAATTATGGTCAAAATCCTTCACCTCATTATACTTATATCATCACTGTTTTGTTTTATTGTTTTCGTTTGGTATGAATTCTCTCTGTTGATCCTTCCAACAATTTCAAATCCACTTGGTATAAATTGATTAAATTATCAGTTGATCCTTGTTTTTGGAACATAAATGGGTGGTGCAGGTGCATTCTATGTTGGAGGAGCAACCCGTTAATTAGATTTCGTTTACATTCGAAACATTAACCGAGAAGATGTATAATTACGGCGGCGGCCAAGTGTGATGTGGTTTTTACTACACATGTCATCTTATGAATGGGGAACAACACCAACAGAACAGTTGGAACCCAACTTATAAATTAACATAAAAGTTATTCAGATCAAATAAGCTTTTTTGTTTTATTTATAAGCTTCTTAATGTAATTTATGAAAAATTAAGTTAGAAAGATACAATTTTCATTAACTAGACTCTTGACCAGTGCTGCCGCACGGGTCATACCACGTAGAAGTTAATCGAATCAATCGCAAAAATGTAAACATATATAGTTAATAGAAGTTTTATAACAATTTAAAAGTATGTTCCCTTCTAAGACAACAATAGCAACAAAATGAAATGGTAGCATACATAACAAAAAGGTTTGAACATTAAACCTCAAGATACGTTACGAAAGACTTCATGATAAACAACATTTGAGGTTATTCACAATGACATATCATTAAGTTCTATAAATTTTTTGGATTATTCACAATGGCATATCATTAAGTTCTATAAATTTTTTGGAGGTTCAGGACAGAACTATTCCATTGACTTCTCACTTTGATTGCACACATGATGACCTTTAAGATACAAATTTGAATTGCAAGACTTATGACCAAAAGGAATTCATATATAAAAATTAAAGACTTTGTCACTTAATGATTTTCGATTGGCAATGATAATTATTAATTTGTTGCAGATTTTTGGATTATTCACAATGGCATATCGTTAAGTTGAATTTTCGCATATCATGAAGCTCCGTAAATATTAAGTTGAATTGTCGCATATCATTAAGTTCCAATAAATTCCATTGTGATTATTCACAAAATCATATCATTAAGTCTTAACCTGAAGTTTCGATTAGCAATAATAAGTATTAATGTTTGGATTATTCACAATGACATATCATTAAGTTCTATAAATATTTGATATACTGACTTGTTATATGGATGACGTGAATGAAGAAGGTTTAGTACTTGCAACAGATATTTTAAAAGTGTTATACTTGATGAACAACTAATGTATGTGATAAGCAAAACCGCAAGTGTACGGTTTTACCGAAGTAGTAAAAAATAGAGTATCGTTTCAACAGGGAGTTGTTCAATTTGATTTACTTTTAAGAGATGATTAGAAGAAAGTTTGATTGTAGAGATTGGTTTTTTTTTAAAAGGTTAAAAACAATAATAATAAAAAACGGCTTGGGATTATTGGTTCATCGTAGTGACGAATCCTTCACAAACAAACCCTAAACCATGACTTTATATTCGACCTACTTTCTAAAGACAGGTTTCTCTTTAGCGTATCAAAGCCTTTCTCGAGGTGCAGTGGGTGTGTTCCTCTAGCAACCACGCCTATTCTCATGGTTGATTGCTATTAGAATCCTTGAAGAACGAAACTTTATATGTCTCAAGGTTTGCTAGATTATTCTCATGTTTCGCAACCCTTGTCTAAATTCACTTGTTCCAATATCAAA
>Ga0315913_1000476_pt1 | contig 35919 bp, 14 predicted proteins | sample MpolsnodulesMG_FD_207736 | JGI IMG/M metagenome (GOLD analysis project Ga0315913, IMG submission 207736) | Medicago polymorpha root nodule microbial communities from Los Angeles, California, United States - small nodules | ecosystem: Host-associated > Plants > Roots > Nodule | place: USA...
GGTCTGACAATGTGTTTATAAGCGGGGGCAATCCTCACAAGCCGGTTTTGTGGGGTTGTGTTAGGTCCAACCACGATTTCTAAGATAAGCATTGTTGTTCTATTGAAAAAAATTTAAATTTAACTTTTGTATTCATGCATAGTGAATGCCAGGAATATACGATTTCACTCTACTTTTATTGCTGAAAGCGAAACTTCGAATACTATTGAATGAGTTGAAGTGTACAAGCTCTAATAGAATATATAGACCAATTCTATGCAATGCTAGATCAAGAACTAAGGAAACTATAAATACACTAATGCTGATTATTGCAATTATTATGCTCTTAATAATTACAAATGCGATTCTGCCTATATTTACAACAATTGTTTTCCATTGCCAGTAGCTATGTGTTACTTAAAATCTATACTTATTGTGCTTTCTTCAACTATTGTAATGTTAGAAGGGTGTGGGATTGAAATCGGTATTAATAGACAAAAACATGTTTTCAGTGTTGTGTTTACTTAGCTTCGGATGGTGGTAGAGTTTGCCGTCCTCTCGTCATTGCTGACAAGGGAATATCAAGAGTCAAAGCTCATCATATGAAAGAGTTAAAGGTAATCACATCATATGCTTTTATCTTAATAGAGACTGGAAGCTGTTTATTAGAATATTAATTCAAATGTGCTTTCAGGATGGAGTGTGCACATTTCGTGACTTTTTACGCAATGGCTTGATTGAGTATCTTGATGTTAATGAGGAAAACAATGCTTTGGTATGTGTTGCTCTAAACTACATCTAGCTTCTTTTGTCCTTGAAATCCTTTTTGACGTCAGCTGCTTATTTTTTTTTATAGATTGCTTTATATGAAAAAGATGCGACACCAGAAACTACTCATATTGAGATTGAGCCCTTCACTATCTTAGGAGTTTGCGCGGGATTAATTCCATATCCTCATCATAATCAATCTCCCAGAAACACATATCAGGTTGTCCCTTCATGCCCCCCTTTGGGTTTAAGGCAGTAACTGAGATATTGAGAACCCTTATGCATAGATGGTGCTCAATTCCGCACTTGAAATAACTTTTGTTTTGTTTACTGTAGTGTGCAATGGGAAAGCAAGCCATGGGAAATATAGCATATAACCAGGCAAGTAAACAGTTTGTTGTTTATGTAGCTTAAACACTACTATTGAATGATCTTCAAACTTGATCCGAATATTTCTAAACAAATTTATTAAATTTAGATTTCTATTTTTAATGAGTCAGTATTTAATAACTTCATTCTTTAGTGTGTGTATGATATTAAATACAAACATATAAGTTCATGTCTGAGAATATTGTTTTTTAATATACCTGAATCACATGGTCTCTTTTCAAAATGATATACAGCATGAATTTCAATTGAGTTGCTTCAATTTTGAAGTAATAACTTCTATGTTATTGCGCACTTCATTGCCTGGAATCTTAAGCTCTTAAATTTAATGGCCGTAAGTGTTTGTTATCCTATATATGTCCCCACATAAGAAATTATTTGTGCTTGAAGGTTTGACAAGGTATATGTTCTATTGATTTTTATTTTGATTATTGCGAAGTTAGAGGGGGTGATTGTTTGCATTGTATGCTAGTTGTGCTATTGTAGAGGTGATGTAATAGTAATGTATCTAACATTAACCTAAAAGCTTTTACAGTCGTGCACAAATTTACAAATGAATATATGTCTAAGAAAAATAGATTACACGAGGACGTGATGTTAGTTTTAAAATTAGGCCTAACTATTTACAGGTCTTGTTATTTTTCAATGTAGGACTTGGGTTTTCCTAATACACCCCCTCACGTCCAACACTATTGGGCTTGGTGGGTGGCCCAAATTGATAGCCTCTAATACAATTTTAGGTTTTTATTTCGAGTTCATGAAGTAACTTGACTCAAAAGACTAAGTTCATAAGTACTCAAAAGACTAAGTTCAAATAAGCAGTTCAAAACACACAATCCATAGAAACAAGTCTAGGCATCGAAGACATTATTCAATCCCATGTTTGAGAGATGAAAGAGTTGATAGTTTTAGTAAAAACAGAGAAAAAGTGTGAAACAGAGAGAGAGGTGAAACAGAGGAAAATGGTGAAACATGGTTCAGTGAGAATAGAGAGGGGATGAACGACGGCTAGACGGCACCGGTGGGAATGGGTGAGCAGTGGATTCCAGTGAACAATAGTATGGGTCGTCATTTAGGGTTTCCTGGACAAAAAATTTCGACTCTGACCACAGATGCACAAAAAACGCCCCTACATTAAAATGAAGCACGTTTGATCTGCCATGGGACGTAGGGTCATACGTTTCTACGTCCCAGCGCTCGTTTTATGAACTTAGTCTTTTCAGTCAAAAACTCATCTTCCCCCTTTATCTTCATCCTCAATCCAGAAACCTCATACACACAACCTAAAACCCAGAAACCGAATCCTAAAAATCTAAAATTTATTTTATTTTCAGCGGAAGAGATAACCAATCCAAACAAACTAGTGTTTCAAGTTGACAAAATTATTTGCTATATTGTGTAAATAGCTATTAAAAGAAAATTATGAATCCAAATCTTGTCTGAACCCAATCGTCGTTGTAGAAGAGAAGTTTTTGCCCCAATTATCGTTGTTTAAATTCCCCTACAATTCGTTCTCAACTTCACAGAATCTGTTCATGAATTGTTGTTTTGATGCTTTGTTAGAATTTTTGGATGAAACTAATCTTGTTTATTTGGGTTTGAGGGAAAAGGTTCAAACATTGATTATGAAAGGAAACAAGAACAGGCACAACTAATTTTGCTGATTTGGTAGCACTTCATTGATTTGGGTTTGGGTTTTTATGTTTCTGATTTTTAGTGTGATGAAGGTGGTTTAGGTTTTTTCAACAAAAAAAAACTCAGTTAAATCAAATTGTTTTTCAATTAAGGCAAGAATATCAATGAGTTATAGGTTTGGATGTTGTGTATTTGGAAGAAGATGATGGAATTTTTGGATCTGAAGAACCCTAAAAAGGAAAGAGGATAAAGAGGAAGAAGATGACGGAATTATTTTTTCTTTATTTCTTTCTTTCTTTGTTTTCATGTTATTTAAGTTTTTTTTTAATAAAAAATTAATTAAAATAATGAGTCAGCCTCCATGTCAGCATTTTTGGACCAAAAATGGAAATTAGGTTAACCTTGTGTACTTTCTAAAAAATAAAGGATCTAAACGGGGAAAAAAAAAGATAAAGGACCCAAGTGTTACAAAAAAAATGATATAAAGAACCCCCTTGAGTAATTTTGCCTAATTTTTATGTTTTTGTGTGTAATATATGTGAAGTTACAATTTTGCCATTGAGTAGGATCTTATGAACCGTCTTACAATCCTCGTGTTTACGATCTTTCACCGGCCTACCGAACCTCCTTAGAATTTCATGTTTGACTACATTGCTTGCAACTGTTTCTTCTTCTTGCATTTCGTGTGTAGTGTAATTATGTTGCTGCACTATGATATTTTTTTTTGGTAGAGCATGCTTGTTCCAGTAGATAAACTTCCATATTCCATGCTTAGTGATAAAGTTTAAATTTGGGTTTTTAGCTCCGACGGATGGACACCTTACTTTATCTACTGGTTTATCCTCAACGACCTTTGCTAACAACAAAATCAATTGAGCTGGTTAGTAATGTTTCCATTGTTTTATTTTTCATTGAGTCAAGGGCTCGTATTAATCTATAGTCTTTTAGGTTGGATATGATAAGCTTGGAGCAGGTCAGAATGCGACTGTAGCTGTCATGAGCTACAGTGGTTATGATATTGAGGATGCAATTGTCATGAACAAATCATCTCTTGATCGAGGCTTTGGTCGTTGTATAGTTATGAAAAGGTATGCTATTTTATTTTGTGATTTTACTTCTCTGGTTGCAACATATTTCATTGATACGTTTTTAAGGTAGCAATGTCAATCTTAATGTTCTTGAATGTTTAGGTATGCCGCTGTCCGACAAAAGTATTCAAATGGCACTGAAGATCGAATAGAAAGGCCCGATAGAGCTTTAGGCAATATGCAGGTGATATGCCTTTGGTCTACACAGTAATTAACATTTAATCAATGTTACATATGTATTGAATGTTTCTTATACTTTTTAATAAAATGTGTGCATATACAAGAAATGTCATAAACCGTGTCTAATGAATGCTTCCTTGTTTGCATTTGTTACTCCCTCTGTCCCATAATAACTGAGCCATTTGTAAAAAAATATTGTCTCAGGAATCACTTTTCAATACAACATTAATTACTTTTTTCCAATTATAACTCTAATTAATACTACTTTCACCACTCCCAATTCAATATATTCTACTTTACATTTATGATAAAGAAGAATGCATCAATACTTGACAAAGGCACTCAAAAACATTGTTCTCTCTCTCTTTCATTTATACACTTTTCTTAATCTGTGTGAAATGGTCTACTGGCTCAATTGAACTGGGACGGAGGGAGTAATATATTAGGAAAACTCCCTCAATTGTAGGATTTTGATTATATAGGCGCTGTTATTGTATTTCCTAAATTAGCTTGCAATTTTGCATAAATGATTTGAATGTATTCTCACTATGATTAATTGTGTGGGAAGCTATGATTAATTCCTGTGGGAAGCTATAAGTTAGAAGACAAGTTGTTCAAAAACCGCCTTAATTAATCATAGTGAGAATCATAGCTTCCCACACAAATCTATGCACTTTAGTCTTTAACTTATTCAGAAGCTCATTTGTGCGGATTCTCCATAAGCAGTTATGAATTTATATGGACACTTTTTTATGTTAGCAAATCCTACTCTTCTTTGTTGGGAAGTTCTTCTTTCCTTTATTTACTAGTTTCCGAATTTCTTTGCAAAATTCTTCGTTTTTTAGTTTCCCAATTTCCTTGTGTGGTCTGACTTTATTGATGAGATTAAATACATTGTCTAATCCCTAAATCTGTTCTCAGAAAGTAAATATTTTTTATTCTTGTTTTCTTGCTTCCTCTAGATACTTGATGATGATGGGATTGCTTCACCTGGCGAAATTATTAGGCCAACTGACATTTATATCAACAAGAAATCACCAACTGAAACACAGAATAAAGTGTCGTCAACTAACTTGCCTGATAGGTTTGTTTTATTAACATTTAAATTTAACTGTGGATATGTTTGTGTTAAATATATTTTTCATGTTTTTACTAAAAGTTTTCTTTATATACAGTGCATATCGGCCTAATTATTCAACATTCAATAAATGTCATGGAGGTGAAGTGGTTGATAAAGTAGCTCTTTGCAATGATAAGGATAGCAACATGTGTATCAAATTTCTAACCCGTCACACTCGGAGGCCTGAGGTAAAAACATTTCGGTTTATTGTGAGGTTGTGTTCTTAATTTGAAGTAGCTTATTGATTTCTCTGGCTGTATTTGTTACCTTAGCTTGGTGATAAATTCAGTAGCAGACATGGGCAGAAAGGTGTTTGCGGAACAATTGTCCAGCAGGAAGACTTCCCATTTTCTGAAAAAGGCATTTGTCCAGATCTGATTATGAATCCTCATGGGTTTCCAAGGTAATTCATATCATTCTCAGTAGTTATATGTGGAAACATTACAGGAACCCCTCATTTTTGGTAAATAATTGAAATAATTTGTTTATAATTAATTACTCCAGATGCTCCTCTTTTTTCTCAATGACATCATTCTTATTTAAAAATAATAGATGCTACCCCTCTTCTTTAGCCTTTAAGGATACTTCATAACCCAATGTGTATGAATATGCTTAAGTAGTCTTATTTGTACAATGGATATGATTTCTCTTTTATGCTTAAAAAGAAAAGGGCAGCCCGGTGCCCTAAAGCTCCCGCATACGCAGGGTCCGGAAAGGGGTATCACCAATTGGGGTATTGTACGCAGCCTTGCCCTGTTTTTTACACAAGAGGTTTTTTCCAGGACTTGAACCCATGACATTTCAGTCACGTGGAAACAACTTTACCGTTGCGCCAAGGCTCCCCCTTTCTTTTATGCTTAACATTAAAAAAAAAATTAAATAAATGTAATATAATATTACATGTTTCTGGATGTGAACTAATATTTTTTATGGCATCAGTCGAATGACAGTTGGAAAGATGATAGAGCTTCTTGGAGGGAAAGCAGGAGTTTCGTGTGGTAAATTTCATTATGGCAGTGCTTTTGGGGAAGAAAGTGGTCATGCTGACAAGGTTGAAACCATAAGGTATCATATTTCTCTCTGGTAACTTTTTTATGTTTTATCTATGTTAGTGTTCTCATGGTTTTCTTGCTCTGGCAGTAAAACTCTTGTGAAACATGGCTTCAACTACAGTGGGAAAGATTTCATTTATTCAGGTTCTCATTTCACTTAAGAATTCTCAATTCTATTTGTGGATGAAAGTATTATTTTTCCATGAAGAAGATTACATTACCAATACCATATGATATATATTTTGTTTAGAGTGGTTCTAAGCTTTGCATTACGATTCATAGAAGTGTCAATAGAGTTAGCATTGATCAATTGTCTCTTGAGCCGTTCAAAAAATAAAAATAAAAATAAAAATCTGTCTCTTGAATTTCCATTGACGGATAAATATTTGAGTAATACTCCAGTAGTATAGTATTCCTTTTTCTACTAATCAATCTAAGAGGTGTTGTGGTTTATCTTTTTTTAGGTATTACGGGTTGCCCATTACAAGCTTATATTTTTATGGGGCCAATATACTACCAGAAATTAAAACACATGGTGAGTTCGAAATCATTTTATTAACAATGAAGTTAATTTTATGTTTCTTGATGTTTCAATGTAAAGGTATGATCGTCTGTTTATACTTGATGTGCATTAATGTGGTGAAATAGTGCTGTTAGTATTGGGATCTAGATGAAAGCGAAAACATTTCTTTTTATTTTATTAATTATTAATCTGATGGCATTGTAATATTGCTGTCGGAAAGTTATTCATCGTAATGGTAACTTACCCTAATAGACTCACAAGCAAAACCTCTATTGATGATCAGGTGCTGGATAAGATGCATGCTCGTGGTAGTGGCCCTAAAGCCCTGATAACTAGACAGCCAACAGAAGGGAGAGCTAGAAATGGAGGTGTTCAATTTATGCTTTTTATGTGTTTTTGAATCTATTACATGTTGGTATAAAATATTTTATGCTATTTTGTTATTTTCTATATTTAAGTAAGTTTTTAGACTTCTATTTTACTTGTAGCTGTTGAGATCCTTTATAATAACTAGCAATTATAAGTTACTTGTTCCAAGTAGTATGAGAGCCATTAGTTTTTAAGAATTTCCTCAGCTCATTTATCATTTCTTGTAAGATGGGATATCATGATCTTTTGGATTTATTTTATCTTATTTAGATCTTCCTTTATTATGTCCTAAGCAACAATTATTTTTTCAATGCTTTCACGTCAAGCATTTAGAGTGATTGCACGATATTTTGTTGAAAGTAAAGTAGCATAACCAAATATGTTGCTATATGTCAAAGGAAATATGCTCTCAATCCTAAAAAGTGTGAAAAAATTTAGATTGTTAACCAAACAACCCCCCCTGTGATTCCAATATCAAACTTGTGCAAAATTCGGGGAAACCCCACTCAAATTTAGATTGTTACGCTATATGTCTTATATGTTACCGGTATATATCCTAGATCCGTTCTAAATTCTCCTTGTGGCAATCATTGGAGTATTATGATTCTTGAGAAATTTTGTTGTCATTTTATCCATAAAATTGTTTTTTATCGAGAAATGCAATATTTATAAATTCCAAAGATTAGTTGGCTAACTGACTTACGAAGCTACTCAGAAGTCCACAGATAATATATATATATATCTGACAATGGATATTATTTTCATTGGTTTGAGGTGTAATGTTGAGATTCCATACTGTTCTATATATGTAATTAATAATATGTGACTAGTTCCAATAGTTGGAATCATTAATTCACAGGAACTGCATCTGGCTGATTTTTTTTTCTTCTTGTAACTGCTAGATTGTATATGTAATTTCACTTGCTGTCTACTTTTTGCTCAAACAATTCAGATTGTTATCCATGCCTCTCAAATTTCCTTAATTTTTATTTAGTCTGTGCCCTCAATCTACCTAGTCATCCTCACCCCTAATCTGGGATTAACTGTACCTCCATGTGCTACATACCCTCTGTAACATATCCCCCATGTAGCATATTACTGGTAATTATGGTGTGGAATTATCAAATAAGTGGAATGCTTTGCAATCGCCACCAATAAAGATTGATTAATGATTGAGTTTAACATCACTTGTTTCCTTTTATGTTTAGGTCTACGAGTCGGAGAAATGGAACGTGATTGCTTAATTGCATATGGTGCTAGTATGTTGATTTTTGAGCGACTCATGTTATCTAGTGATCCGTATGAAGTTCAGGTAAAAAAAATCTAGACTTTTCGAATTAATAATACATATTAATGTAGCAACAGTTGCTTTTTGTACCAATTTCTGTTTATTTTATAGAACATCATAGGTAGAATTGTTTACAACATTAGAGGAGAAGGCATTTTTGTAGACAATTTCAGTTCCAAATATTTTCTAGAAAAGAATGGGTAAAAGCTGTTGCTGTGTTATTCAGTAGGTAATGCCAATCAGGTACAGAATATCAGTTGGCCAAAACAGTGGAATGAATTAAAGATAAAATTACTGGAATAAAATGTTTAAATTCGTGAAGATAAGCCTAAAGCTCTACTGCTCCCCCTGCATGGCAAAGTGCCATGTGCTATGAATAACCATGATGATATATGATTTTCCATATAATCCGCTCATTTATATTATTAAATTATAATAATGTTGATATATGGGGAAAGGGCGGGAATGAAAGATTATGATCGTGGTAGTGTTTTTTTTTTTTTTGACAGAAGTGATCATGGTAGTTAAAGTCCTAATTTTAATCCTAAAATCCTACGATTTTGCGATTATGAGTATACACAAAATCTTATTTTGGTGGAATCCTGTATAATCCACTTTTCTTTAAAACGGTTCTACAATTATGGTCCCGGTGGTGGAACAACAAAAGGCAATTTTAGTTGTTTTGCGTGAGACTTATGAGTACGTTTTAATTATGTAAGTATTTCAAGTGTTATGTTGTTGATATGTGAGTGATAGTGTGCTAATTACATAAGTATTTTATGTTTTAATTGTATAAGTGTTATGCAACTTTGCTATTATGTGAGTTATGCTTATGAATTTAAATTTACACAAGTATTTCAAGTGTAATTTAAGGTTTTTTGTCTTACCTATGCTATTTATATGCATGTATATGCATATATTTGAATTTTATGAATTTTGTGTAATCCTACAGTTAATGTAACGATTTCACGATTTAACCTCCCCTTAACGATTATACGTAAAATCCTGATTTTGCCTTGCAAGACTATGATGTTAATTGCTAGCCTTTGATTTTTGGGAAACCTCAGAGTATATGTTTAAAGATATGTGTGTAATTCATTTAATTTTGGTTTTGTGAATAGTGAAAAGACTGTTGTTTAATTTTACAGTGGCTGATGATAGTTTCCCTTTTTATATTATACAGGTCTGCAGAGCTTGTGGATTGTTGGGATATTACAACCATAAGTTGAAAGCTGGTGTTTGTTCATCTTGTAAGAATGGAAAGCAGATTTCCACCATGAAGCTACCATATGCATGCAAACTCTTGATTCAGGTAATGTGTTGGAAATTATAATATCTTAGCTGCTAATTATTACTATAGTAGGAATAGCATATATATTATATACTACATCAGTCTCTAATTATAAGATAATTTTGACCAAATCACGGGAATCAAGAAAGTTGGTAGTAGTATTAAGTTTGTTTACAATTACTATTGTTTTTACAATTTTAACCTTTGAGAGAGTGTTATTTTATGTTTTCAATAGTATTTATTATTGATCGAAGAAAAAATATAAAATAAACAGGGGTGTGTTGGTAAGAAATACTCTCTCCGATCCTTTTTATAAGAATAAGTGTCAATAATTTTTGTCCTTATTATAAGAAACATCAACCAATTTCAAAATGTTATAGAACCTAAAATTCATTTGTGCCCTTGTTTAGTAACTTAGTGGAATTAAGAGTAATAAATATAAGGGTATCCATGGAATAAATTTAAATTTATACGAGTATTAAATGAAAATAACTATTTACAATATGTTTCCTTGTTTTGGAAATACCAAAGGAGTCTTATAAAAAAGGATAAAAAAATATTTTCAAAAGAGTCTTATAATTAGGGGCGGAGGTAGTACCTGATAGAATCAATTGCTATCATTATTAAAATGGCGAAACACAGGGTTCCTTAAATTTAAAGTTTCAAACTCTTTTTAATCTTGCTTTCCCGTCAAATTATATTTTATTTTATCTTTAAAAATATTTTTAAAGAATGTTTCTCTGCACTATACCACATTGATAAAAAAAAGTGAAAAATATCATGTTAATTATGAATTAAATATTGTAACAGTCATTATCATGTAATTTTGATGAATTTAAGATGTAATTTACTTTTTTGAATTGGAGTTTGGTCCAACGTTAATGATGTTTTTAAACATAGAGAACTAACTTGATAAAGACACGTTCAAAACTTTAAATTAAGTTAAAAGATTTATGATATGATATAGTGTTTGCCTATTAAAAACTATTTTAGTTTAACTAAGGATTTATTTTACTGATGCGAAATTTATTATTATTATTATTAGTAGTAGTAGTACTTGGTGTATGGTTGATCAATTTGATATCTATTTCAAAATTTCAGGAACTCCAATCAATGAACATTGTTCCACGCTTAAAACTAGAAGATGCTTAAGTTTTAGAGATGATCCAACTACGAGGATGCATGCAGCTGTCGAGTGAATACAAAACATAATTTTTTTGGCCTCTTCGATGTTAGAACTCATTCAAACAATTTTGATTTATATGGTTTTATTTTTATGTTGATATTGAATTTCACGATGAATGAAATGGTTTAATGGTGCTTTTACTAGGAGTCGTAAAAACTTTTCAAAGGTTTGATACTCAATGGTATACCAAACAGAGCTAAGAGGATTCGTTGTCTTTTTCTTGTACGCTTCATTTAAGGTTAACATGGTTTTTAAACTTCATTTTATCCATTTACGGTGAAGCTTTGTGTGTATCATGCTGGCATATTCGAGCCAAGTGGAATTTCGTTGTTTGAAATTTGTTGTTTTGGCCTCTACATTGCTCAGTCATAGACTCCAAAATACCAAAAAATCCCTCATAGCATCCAAAAATGCCCTTATAGCATTAACTCATATCATCAATTATATCAATAACCATTAGTCTCCTATACTTAAATATGTTTTTGGTCCCTATAAATATGTTAACTTTTCGTTTTAGTCCCTCTATAAATTTTCTTCAACTTTTAGTCTCTCAAAAAAATTTCATCTTTTCTTTTGGTCTCTCCTTTAAAGTAAACTTATATGTAGAAGAATTCATATTTTTGAATAAAATTTTGCAGATAAATTCATAAAATTATAAGAATCTCTACCAAAAAAATTAGAATTTTTTATCAAAATATGAATTTTTATATTTTTTTTAAGGTTAAAAATTTATATTTAATTTGTGTTTTGTAAAAAAAAATTTGGGATTTCTTTTACAATATTTTGAACATTTTTGCACAAATTCATTAAAAAATATAAAAATTAACTTAAAATAGAGACCAAAAGTAGTGATTGAAAATTCATCGGGACTAAAAGGTGAAGGAAAATTTTAGAGTAACTAAAACGAAAATTTGGTATATTTATAGGGATCAAAAACATATTTAACTCTGGTATTTATTGGGACGTATCAAATAATGATGATCTCATTTAATGTTGAGTGCTAACAACACTCCATTTTGGAAATGAGTTCCACATCATGTCATAGAATCCACATGGATTTTACCTGATAAGAGTGCGGATGTGAGAGAGAACGTTGAACATAGTGTGTTGAACAAGGAGTGCGTTGTTAGCACTCCTCCTCATTTAATTAACACACTCAACCTTATACAATAATTTATTGTGGTCATGGTATACCTAGAAATCATAAGACACTACTATTTAAATTAACAACTCTACCCATTGTGATTCACACGAAATTTGATGAAAACATGTGATTCAAATGAAAGGTTGATCTGTGTTTCAAACCAACATTTACAAGATCAAGTGATTCAAATGAAAGGTTGAACTACGATTCAAACCAACATCGACGGGAACATGTGATTCAAATGAAAGGTGGAACTGTGTTTCAAACCAACATTTACAAGATCAAGTGATTCAAATGAAAGGTTGAACTGCGATTCAAACCAACATCGACGGGAATATGTGATTCAAATGAAAGGTTGAACTGTGATTCAAACCAACATTGACGAGAACACGTGATTCAAATGAAAGGGTGAACTAAAATATTCTTACCTTTCGAAAGACCTTAAGAACTCAAAATAATGGTAAGGATTCATAAGAGTGTTGATTTCGATCGAAATAAAACAGAAAATCAAAATGTGAATGTATCCTATTTTGGACTGACTAGAACGTCAAATACCATAAAGATGTGTGGACTTACTCCTTAGAACGAAGCACAACATCCTGAGGGAGCACACTAGTTTCGGTGTGAATCACCGTCTTGGAACACGCCATCGCCCTTCCTACACCATACATGTGGTCTCCAACGACTCCCTGATGAGGCGCCGTATTTCACGGAAGTTTTATGTGTCTCTTTCGCCTTTATAAGGGCGACTCAGCGTCGCCCTCAAGGTATGATTCATTTACACGCACCCTTGGACATATTCAACCTCATTTCTCTCACTGGCTTGAGTGTTGGAGTGTTAACGTGCTCGCATACACCTTTCGCTATGTCGTGAAGATTATTATGCCGACGTTTGGAACACCGCACGATTACTATACCTCTATCTGATTACTACCGGACAGATCATATCCTTGTTAAAAAAATGGGAATGTATCCAAATTGAATTCATATTTGATTGTCTCTAAGCGATAGTTAGGTGATTATGGACGTTCCTATGAAAATTGTTGGGTTAAGCTTTAGTCAGCGATAAAACTCAATTGAATTATGAAAACTATGTGAAAAGAAGAGATTGAGAACAAGACAATTTTATTATCTTGTATAGAATAATCAACAATGATTCACGCTCTACGCTATTGCATTTTGTTGTTTGGTTAAGGTTTAACTTAATCTCACTATGTAGGCCCTAGTCCTCTCCCATTGTCTAACAATTTTGTTCAAGTTGTGACGCGCTTTGCTTCATACTAAAGTGTTAAAGGATGAAGAATAAATACAATGGTATATAGGTACAAATATGAATGTTATATAGATATGAAGTTTCCATTTTTGTGTTGAAAAACCTGATGGGCACACTGTTTTTAACTAAAAAAAAATTCATCAAACGTAGTATAAATGATTCAACTAATCAGATGCGTTTGATGGTCATGATATGATAGAAATAAAATAGGATATGGAGCTGGACAGAGACAAGATATGATATGAACATAATAAACATTAATTCTATCATGTGATGATGTACACATGATAACAAATACATGATATCATTAATTTAAAAATGACACTGTATCATGATAATAAATAATGAATGAATTTATAATTCTATCAAAATAGTTTCTGATGAAGCCTATACTCAAGATAAATTTTTTAAAAGTGAGTTAAAGTAAGATAAAAAAAAAATTATTTTAAATCTCTTACCATGACTCATTGTTGGTAATATAATATTTTTTCAAAAAAAAAAAAAATGAAATATTTACTGAAGCATAAATAATCATTTTTGTTTTTGAATGTGTCGTAATAATATTGTAATGTATAAAAATTCTAAAATAGTGTTTGATTTAGCAAACACTGACCCTAACTTGCGTCGTCGGTAAATTGTCATTTTCATTTTTGGATCAACCGACACATTCAATCTCCTTTGCTTCAACTCTACTCTGCACATTCTTTCTTCATCAAATCACTCCCTCACTCACACTCTCCAACCGAGTCACCCCAACGATTCACCAAACTCACTCCCGTGTCACTCACGCGCCGCCGTGGCTCACACACCTATACCAATGGATTCCTCCTCCGACGAAGACGACGACCACCACAACCTCATCCACCAACCCTCCACAAAACCCCGAACACCTCCCTCTACATTCCACGTCGAAGATCTCAATTCTCGATTCCGGCGCGTCAATTTCACCTTCCAAAAAAAGCACTACATTCTCGCCATTCTTCTTCTCCTCCTCCTTCTCTTCCTCTTCTTCTCAGTCCCCAATCTCCGCCGCTACTTCACCACCTCATTCACCTCCGACCCCATCTCCGATCGAATGAAAGAATCCGAATTACGCGCCATTTACCTCTTACGCCAACAACAGCAACGTCTCTCAACCGTTTTCAACTCTTCCGATCAGAATCAAAACCCTAACCCTAAGCTAATTGAAGATCTGAAATCTGCATTGTTCAAACAGATTTCAATCAACAATGAAATTCAGCAAATTCTGTTGAATCCACATAGAACAGGGAATGTAATTGATCCTGAATTCAATTTCGGAAATTCGAATTTCAATGTTGGGAATTATGATAGATGTAGAACTGTTGATCAGAGTTTGTCAAAGAGGAAAACTATTGAATGGAATCCTAAAAAGGATAAATTTTTAGTTGCTATTTGTGTTTCCGGTCAAATGTCGAATCATTTGATTTGTTTGGAGAAGCATATGTTTTTCGCAGCGATTCTGAATAGGGTTTTGGTGATTCCGAGTTCTAAAGTTGATTTTCAGTATGATAGAGTTGTTGATATTGATCATATTAATAAATGTTTAGGGGAAAAAGTTGTTATTTCATTTGATGAATTTTCGAATGTTAAGAAGGGTCATTTGCATATTGATAAGTTTCTTTGTTATTTTGCTTTGCCTCAACCTTGTTATTTGGATGATGAGAGGTTGAAGAAGTTGGGTGGGTTGGGTTTGGGTATGAGTAAACCTAAGGCTGTTTGGGAGGATGAGGATACAAGACATCCGAAGAAGAGAACTGTTCAGGATGTTATGGATAAGTTTTCTTATGATGATGATGTTATGGCCATTGGTGATGTTTTTTATGCTGAAGTGGAGCATGAATGGGTTATGCAACCGGGTGGACCGATTGCTCATCAATGCAAGACGTTGATTGAACCTAGTCGCCTTATTTGGCTTACTGCGCAGCGCTTTATCCAGACATTTTTGGGAAGGAACTTCATTGCGTTGCATTTTCGGAGACACGGTTTTTTGAAATTCTGGTACAACCTTTATTCCTTTTTCTGGTTTAATTTCTCATAAGATTATCAGGCGTATATATTGATGACATGAGTCTGATGTGTCAGAGTATACTATTGCCTGAATCTATGTGTTAGATTAATCAGATATTCCTTGCATATGTAGTAAAGATCGGCTTTGATTCGTTGAATCAGCTTTAATAGCATTGAAATCAAAGCGGTCCGATCTTGATCCAATGATTTCGAGTTGTTGACTGCATGAATGCGTAGAATTTCTTACTGCAGGGATCCGAATTTGAATGAATTGTCAACTACATTTTCCTGGCTCGTGAGTTATGGCTATTGTTTTTTAGTTGTTTTGTTTCATTTCATGGTTAACATGATCTGCTTGAAATAATGTAAAAAGTTAGGCATGCATGTAAGGCTTTTAGTTCATGAGAAACTATCCTGCAATTTGCGTGCTCTCTTTTTCCCTCTACCATATTGCCTTACTTATCCATTTTCATGTTTGCAGTAATGCTAAAAAACCAAGTTGCTTTTTCCCTATCCCTCAAGCAGCAGATTGCATCTTGAGGGTGATTGAGAGGGCCGATGCACCCATCATATATCTTTCTACGGATGCAGCTGAAAGTGAAACTGGTCTACTTCAGTCACTGATTGTGCTGAATGGCAAGCCTGTTCCACTTGTAATTCGTCCACCTCGGAATTCAGCAGAAAAATGGGATGCTTTGTTGTACAGGCATGGCATTGAGGGAGATTCACAGGTGAGATGACAGTGCTTTGCTTATTTTTTTTCATGTGCTTTAAACTTAAATAGTGTACCTGGCCTAAATTCACCATCCATATCTGATCATTAGGATTACAATTTACAAATGAAAGTTTGATGGGTAACTTGGTACCTTAAAGATAGAGTTTTTACCATATCTTAGAGAAGCGTCGAATTCATTGTGTGTCTATTCTAGGTAGTCTTATCCTGTATTTACAAAATAGTGATTTCATGACTCAAGCTTGTGACCTTGCGCTAAGGCTCCTCTTCTGTTACAATTTAAAAAACATGTAAAAAACTAAAACTGTCAAGAAGACATCCATTGATCATGCCCCTGGTTTTCGCTTGAATTTATTGTTGCAAGTTCTGGAAATATTTGTGCCCCCTTTTTCCCCTTGAAAAGGCCCTTTTAAGTTTGAAGCATAGTAAATGAAATCTTATCATTCTAATCTTGTCACACTGTTATAACATTTTACTGTCAGGAAAATGAAACTTTAAGAGCTGTAGGTCCTATGGTATTCAACTTTGTTTCCTTTAGTTGTCTAAGCCTTGCAGCAGGATTTGGCTTCAGCCTGGGAATAAGTTTAAGTATCTGTTATGAACATTTCTCTGTGTAATTCCCCAAAATGGGATAGAATTGAGTAACAATGAAGATGATAACCTTCCACACAAGGCTACCCCTAAGGAACACTCTCCTTTCACGCTAGATAATTCTCTAGTGACAAAATTTAATTATTCAAAGCTATCTTCCCCTCTACCATTTGAGGGATATTTAAAGCCTAAGAATAACCAAAATAACAATTTGTAAAAAACGACTAACAAAGTTATCAACTTACTAACTAACTAACTCTTAACTACTCTAACTATCAAATACTCTAAATCCTTACAGAATCCTGCCAAATTTGGTTTGATATGGCGTAGTCACCGAATTTTTTTGTAGGCTCATAATGAAAGGATAATGCTTATATTGAACTAAAAACAATTAAACACTTGTGTATGAACTTATAATTGTATAAGTATCTACTACTCTAATTTGCACCTTCTCTCTCTGAAAAATTTTGCACAGAGAATGCATAAGAGCTAATTGTCCAATTTTTAAACCACTATGAAAGCTGACTGGCCAATTTTTAAACCACTATGAAAGCTGACTGGCCAATTTTTAAACCACTATGTCAACAATTTGTTGTTATTTCGTGAAAAACAAAACAACAAAGCTACTCTCTTTCAATTTATTTCGGTGATGTCATTATGAATATTTTCACACTGAAGGTGGAAGCTATGTTGGACAAGACTATATGTGCCATGTCTAGCGTGTTCATTGGAGCACCTGGTTCCACTTTCACCGAAGACATCTTGCGGCTGAGAAAGGACTGGGGATCAGCATCGTTGTGTGATGAGTACCTTTGCCAAGGTGAAGAACCGAATATTGTAGCGGAAAATGAATGAAGATCGAAGATAATGACGGTTTTCTTGTGCCGTTGCTCAGGACCAGACACTTGATCGCCCTACCATAGGTTTGATTGTATTTTTCTTGTATGAGTAGTCATGTATGATAATAGAATTAGCAATTTTATTGATAAGTTTTGCTTGTTATATATAATTCTTTTCTTACATTGATTGAAATTTGTAAAATATATATACACGTTGATCCTGAATTTTGTGACATAACAGTGGTGGCATTTTAACATCCCATTTTTTCTTTTAATTTGAAATCCAACTGTATCAATAACAGTTGTGGCATGTTAACATTCCATTTTTCATCCCATGTTCCGTCCCATATATTTCAACCGGCTCATTTAACAGGAGAAGCTGAGAAATGTATTTAATATTGATGAAAAAAAAGGGAAAATGTTTAGCATTATGAAAAGTCATTGCACAGACAAAATTATGAAAGCATCTCATTGGCTATTACCCTCTAATTTCTGTTTAAGCACATCGAATCTTTGAGAAGTTAATGTTTTACATTAGTATAATGTGTCCAAAGTACTTCCTACCATATTGTGAAGAGGTTCTATCTCTTGGGACTCGTGACAATGGATTTCATTTCACCCATCCAAACCTTCATTCATCCACTTTTGGGACTTGCTTGCAGAACTATGAGTTTATACGAAATTCTTTGTATTATGGTGTGTGAGGCCGTGAGACTGAAACTTTTGGCTCTGAGTTAGGCAGTCAGTTCGATAAATCATCCCTAATCTAAATTTTGATATCAATATACAAAGAAAATTTTACAGGGAGAAAGTGGTACGTATGATCTATTGTGGATCAATAGACCCATAATGGCTCAATTCTGACGGTGATTGAAGTGTCAATTTAAAGTAAAGTTCGTAGTTTTCTATGTTCTTACAACTAAGACGGTCATCGACGTTGATTTGGTAAAAACAAGAATAAATCAATATAAATCGAGTTTTTGAGATGTTGATATTTGTTTGTATGTTCAAATCAAGCCTCAAATGTTGATAAGCCTCAAATTAACTTATATCCTTGCAAGTTTAAACTCGCGTCTCTTAAAATAAATGTCCACGAGCTGGGTTATGCTTATAGGGAAATGATATTTTAACAACCATTTTGTGATAATCTATGTGACAATTTTATCTTTTATACTCACATTATTTTTTTATTTTTTCTCTCTATTACTATGGTTTCCGTGTCACTATTTATTTTCCTTTATAAATCAGTGGTTGTCAATCAAATGGTTAATCAAATAACACACCTCATGCTTATAAGGTCACTTTAATCTATTTATTTATAATTTAATTAGTATACAACCACAACATTCGGTTGTTGAATATCATATCAATCAATAAATTTAACAACTCATGTATTTTTAGCGCTTAATGATGATGACTCGACAGTTCAAAACAATTTTGTATACAATCAATCAAAACATTTAAAATTACCACATGAATTAATGTTTTTAATTTAAATGGTAATTCTGAATGTTTTGATTGATTGTGTGTGAAAGTTATTTTAGACGGTTAATCTATCACTGTTAAACTCATATTTTTATATTCATTAATATGTGAATACATTATTGAATAGTATTGATTGTATGTGTAAAATAAAGGTGTATCGCCTGCTATTAATCAATTTCATTTATTGATTTACATTATGTAATTTGTAATTTTAGAGTGTAATATGTGGACCATAACCGCAAACCCCGCCGCTTAAAACATTCTTGATCACATTTCTTTGAATCCATTTCTTGTTCCTCACTTTACCATACCATCAAATCAAATCCATTTTTCTTCTTTTAGACACCGCTAGGGTTTAGGGTTTTTCACCATGAAAGCCAAATTGATCGTCTTCCCAATACGAGGCAGAAACTGGTGTTTCACCAGATCCATTGATCACACTCTCCCCGCTTCTTCCTCCACCACCACCGATTTCTCTCAATCCCCTTCCACTCTCAAACAACTTTGGAAAACCATTAACACTGGCGATAAACCCTTCAACGCCAAAGCTGAACTTTTTACTGATTATGTCGCCAACAAGGTCTATTTCCTTTTCTTTCTCATTCTTTCTTGTTCATTTCGCTTTCTGGGTATCTCATTTTCATCACATTTTGATGCAGATGAATAATGGTTGGGTTACTTTGGAAAATGCACCTGATGGATCTTTCAAGAAGAAAATTCATGGGTCAGTTTCTCTTTTACTCAATAATTTTAAAGTGCTAATTTTTATTATTTTTGGAAAATTTTGTTCTTGGGATTGAAATTTGATTTTGGGTTTTTTTTTTTTTTTTGTAGGTTGGGTTTGTGGCTATTGTCTCGTGTTAAGCCATCTGAGATTTTCTTGAAATCTATATCAAAGGATGTTACTGGTGTTGAAGTCATTTACCCATCAAGGTTGGTGTTTAATCATAATGTCAATGATATATTTGAGTGATCATAATTTACTCATTCAGTTTTTTAAGATGTTATTGAATTTTTGTTCACTTATTTGATGTTTAACATGGAACTGTATGCAATGTGAAATGAGAGGCATGGGCCTTGTTTGGATAAACAACTTAACTTGCAACTTATAGCATAAGCACTCATCAATTATCATGATATGTACATATGTATAAGCATTTTCTCTAACAAAAGATAAAGTAAAGTTAAATTGTTTCCGTATAGGCTATAAGCTATTTTCATAAGTTATGTTTGGAGAACTTTTGAAAATAAGCTGAAAACAACTTATAAGCTATTTTCGTAAGTTCTCCCAAACTGTCTCACAATTGCTTATGCCAGTAGATAAGCTGAAATAAGTCAATTTTTTAATCTGAGACTCCTCTTGGTGGTTTTTCCCTTGTCAAAAAACTTCATTTTTAATGTGGCAGTTATTCTTGTTTGACAGAACCACCTTTGTTTTATGTATTTGTTGAAGCTGTAAATTCCATGGGATAATTTCCATTTAAAAATCACATGTGGGAACATAATGTGGATGAATAAGAAAGAACATAATTTGTCATTACATTTTTGCTTCTTTTAGCTTTATTTTATGAAATTGTGATTTTTTTTGCAGCATGAATGCTCGACTTGTTCGTCGTAGACTAAGACATATTGCGATGAGGTAATTATTCTCTCCTTTTCCTCACACTGATGGTGTTGGAGAAAATTACTTTCTATGTTAATGCGGCTTGTGAATAAATTTTAAATGCTACTAATATTTATTTTATATGATATGCCTTATTATCTGTTGACAGGGGCACAATTATACACCGGAAGTTCTTTTATGGTTCAGTTTCATTGATTCCTCTGTCTTCTGCATTTAGCGTACGTATGTGTTCCGTTAATGTTAACTACTTATATGTTATGGTTTTTTAAAAAGATTTTCGAGATTTTAATTTTGTTCTTTAATTGAATGTTTAATTCATTCTTTGCTTCAGTAGATAATCGTTTTTATTAATTTTACATTTCAGATTTTACCTTTGCCAAATGTCCCATTCTTCTGGATTTTATTCCGCTCGTATTCTCATTGGAGGGCCCTTCAGGTTTGTACCGTTGATAAATTTACTTGCACTTGCATTTTATTATTTTCCCTCTCCTCTCATTCATGTTATGTTGGCTGTTTTTGCGGTCTCATTCAGAGACTTTCCTTTTACCTGTCTCAACTTTCTAATGTTCTTGCCAACTTGGCAAGATAAAACTTCAAATCTGTCTAAGAACGCCAGATATTCCTTGAAATAATGAGGGATTTCTGCTATATATTGAATCTTACTGTTTCTTTTTAATCATCACAAAATGTTATAAATTTAGGGTGGTACTTTGTAAATCACAGAATTATCAATGTTATATAAACATTGTTTGATTTCGAGCAAATTAAAGAATTTACATGGCTCATAGATAGTTGTCAATTTGTCATGGAGTAATTTGCTTGATGTTGGTGTTACATTAGAATGATGTTGTTTTCAGACCTTGGATTTTTCATATACTATCTGGAGCTTGGCTTGTAAGTCACTTTATCTTGAATTCTGCATTAAAATCTGATCTGTTTTATCTTTAATTCTCAGGGAAGTGAGAAGTTGTTTCAACTAGTCTCAGATGGCAGCCAGTCTTCAAATACTTACTTGGGTAAGAAGGAAACTGAGCATGAAGACTCTGAAAATGAAAGCCTTGGTTCGGATGAACCACATTGGGTAAGTGTACATATTCTTCTCTAGTATTAAATTATTGATTGGGATATCGAATGAAAAGGCAGTTTCAAAGCTGGATTAAACACAGTTTTACAAATATGCAGTACTTATATTCGGGATTGGTGAGTTTATATTCTGGATTAATTAAGTATTCATGCATAAGCTAAATCCATTTTTTAAAGCTTTTGACAGATTCATTAATTGTGTTAATTTAATTTAATATTTTATTTTTAATTTGATGCAGACCAATTTAAAATTATGTGATTTGCAATTCATGTCATCTTAATTATTTTTTGGGTACATTAGATGTGCAATCATTTATAGGCAAATGCTAACATGTGCCCAAGAACTAGATATGGAAATGACTAATTGTGATTGAGTATTTTTCATTTTAGAAATTTTGGAATTTCCTTAACTCAACGACCAAATTGTCTTACACATGATATTAGAGACTTGTCTGACACGCATGCGTAAAATCACAAACTCCCGTATCTTATTATTAATTTGGTGTACAAACTCTCTACATCTTGCGGTTTTGCACTCTTTGCTTAACATGCAATTGATGAGCAAGAATCAGGTCTATAATTTTGTACTTTATCATATACTCTAATTCTCAACACATATGAAACTATTATTTCTCTCATCGTTTACTTGCTAATATGTTATTTTCTTTTTTAAATGGTGTATCAATTAGGTATTGAGTCCATCCAAAGAGCTTGAGAATCTTGTTTGTCAAGAGGATGGGAATGATGGCCTTAGTAGAGATACCATTGAAGAAATTTGCAAGATTTATGATTTGAACACCCAAGATGTTATCAAATACGAAAAGTCTATTTTTTAATTACCAGTTTTGTAATACAGGCTTTTGCATAGACATTTTTTGACTCATTTTTATGGAGGCACCAACTTACTGAGACTTATCAATGAATTTCTTTGTCAATAACGAATCTTTGATAGTGAAAGGTTAACGGTATGAATTTGTACAAAGAATTCTCTTAATGTGATCTTATCAATGAATTCTCTTAATGTGATTTTATTTCTTTGATAGTGAAAGGTTAACAATAAATGATATAGAAACATACAAGCGCTGCAAATTTTGAGGAAACTGGTATGGTAAAGGAGTTAAGATCCTCTCCATTTTCTACGATAATGCCAGCGAGATTGGTGTTACTGTTGATGATAATAAAGCTTTAAACAAAGTCATTATACAAATAAATGCAGGCATGCTGTGAAGAATGGCGCCAGAGTTGAGAGGACAAACTTTTTGTTTGGATAAACTTTTCGATAATCACTTATAGGAAAAGAAAAAATGAAACGATATTTCAATGACCAAGTCTTTTAATTAACTATTTTCCGCACGAGTTAAAATCAGCCTATATACCTCAACTTTTTTAGAAGCTCCCTCATTTAGCCTTTTTTTAAAGGCAGTTAAAAACTTATGAAGACTTTTTCATTTCAGAAGCTGTCATAAGCAAGAAACTATTGTCCAACCTAGACCAAAAGGTTGTTACAATTCATCAAGTTCAACTTTTGTTGCTATGCTAACATTACAAATATTATTCGGAAAAAGAGAAAACAGATACGATTGTGACCATTCTATCTACTACATGATAATAATGACCATTATCTCAGGAATTTTATTGTACTACATAATGACACAAGTTTTCAACTATGCAGCCTGCACAGAGCTTGAAACATTAGCATTGTTGTTATTAAGAACTAGGCTCAACTCTGAATGAAAAGACCAATAACGGATATCATGTTCTGCAAATTCTGCACCAGTGGCTGCTGAGAAACCGATCCTTACCCACTCAGGAACAATATCTTTCAAAGGCACAACATCACTAAGGATATAACTATCAGGAAGTCCTGGATAAGACATAACTACACTTAACACATTAGTGTGACCATCAAACCTTATCACAACATTAGCCTCTCTTCCATTTTGCAAAACCCATGGCGTCGTGCTTATTGACTTAATACAGTTTACATTGATGCCAATATGTCTATTTATCTTTGGATCCCAAGTATTATGAAAAGTGTCTATTTCAACTGCAACTGTTTGTATTGATTTATTGTAAGTTTCGCTATTGAAAACTCCGAGAAATCCTGCCCGCCCAATGTTTTGTGGCTGAGTATCGACCGGTGCAATGAAGAAAGCCAAACCATCAGCAACATTGCTACTATAAGGAGCAGTTATGGCAAAGGTGAAGAGTGTTTCAAAGTTAGCAACGTCTCCTGTTTTGCTGTCCCAAAGATGAATAGGAGCAGAATATAGAGCTCTGCCAATAGAGTTCTTGACTGCCTTGGTAAGTTGTAACTTCCCTGTCAAGGTAGTTATGGCATTGCCTTGGAAGATTAGATTCTTTTGGTCTTGGCCAAACTTTGTGATGGTAAAAGAAGTGAGTTCTGTTGAGTTCACCTTATTGATATTGAATAACAAGATGAAGATTGTTAAGGAGATGGATAAAATAACATAGAAGTTGGAGGAGGAAGAAGGCATTATTGTTTGTTTTTCTTTGGTTTTTAAATTGTAATATTCTACTCAAGATATGTCTCTATGCAAATTATGAAACATGTTTATATAGGTCAGTGTCAAAGACCTCTGTGTGGCTTATAATGGAACACATGATTACATGAAGACAACCACATGTCCTATTTTTTCCATGCGTGGATAAAAAAAAATTCATGCATAAATCACATGGATAATATTTTATTTCTGACATAATCTATCTATATCGTACCAACCAATGCAATTTTGGTTTTATCCACTTTAAGGCCTTAAATTCCCCTTTGCAAAATAGAAATAATATTTATACGATTATTTTTATAATTTTTTGACAGTTTTCTCTCTAATTTTTAAATTATGGAGACAAAAGAATTAAAAAAAAAATTATGTTTATTTTGGTGGAGGTTTTTTTTTCCAAAATTCTTTTAGTAAATACTTTTCTAATAAATGGTAATTTTTCCGACCTTTGTTTTTTACCTTTATCTTTAATTACAACATTGTGAGTGAAAGTACAAATTCTCCTTCACATATGTAATTTAGTTACCTGATATATCTCACATTAGCATACCAGAAGAGTTTTTTAACCTTATTCCTAGGATCCATTGAGGAGTTGAAGAATCTTAATCAAATCTTTTATGATTATCTATTTATTTATATAAAAGTTGATTTCGTTTTAAATATTTACTTTATATCTTAAATATGACATTGTGTTTGATATACATGACCTATTTTATTGTTCTAAGAGGAATAAATGAGGTAATTAAGGACAGCTGGTGATGGTATACCGCACTTACAACAAAAAGTGTATGCGGATTTTAACATTTATTTTTGTGACAACTACAACTGTCATATCATGCATGTCACACGTAGGTACATAATATTTGTGACAACTACAACTGTCGTATTATTCATGTCACACGTAGGTACATAATAACTCCTATTAACGTAAATTTTTAATAAATTTACATGTTTTATTCTTTTGAGCTCTTCAAATCCACAAAGGACTCCACCTCTACTTTATAAGAGCGCTAACTATTAGAAATATCATAACCCAATTCAGTATCCATGGATCATTTGAAGACAAAACTAATACGAGAGACAAAACAAAAGCAAGAAAATCATACCTTGCAAATGTCACCGGATAAGAACAATCAACAACAAGAGGAAGAAAGTAAGACTCGGTTCAACAATGAATCTAATATAGTTGTACTAGATTGAAATTATATTAAGTATAAAACTTTTTCCAAGGTAGGATGGGCTGATTGAACATGGGGTAATTCGATTCCAACATTTTTTTTGAAAAGCCATAGTATAGCTTGGAAACAAAAGAAAATTGAAGTTGTCACTTTAACATATTAAACCATGACTACCCATAACATAACAATCATGAAGGTGCATTTTAGTTTATGCTTATTCTATCTTATTTTATTATCCATTGCAAATTAAACTTTTATAATGATACAATTGATTGGAATTGTTATCCATCATGACGTAACCAAATTCATCAGGCTGGTACTTAGATACAATACAAAGAGACAAAACATTGCATTTATAATTGTTTTCCACTACAAAGACTGATTTATACGGTATCTTTTGAAGTTAAAGATATGAACAAAGTATTGAGCACAAAAAAGAGATAAGCTAAAGAGTGGACAAAACACAGTATAACAGATTTCACTCCAAGACTAAACACATTCAGTTTGCAATATGTTATGAAGCCATAAGTAGTTCACGTTATAGGTTGCGGAAGCAACTACGTAAAATCCCACTAATAAAAACAACAGTAACAAAGATAAAGGAAGGTTAAATTTATGTAGAGTTAATATACATAGCAGACATAATGCTATAAATAAAGACGACGCGGAAAGCATAATTTAAAAGGGTATTTCAGTATTTTGACAATTTTTTGTGGGAGGAATACAACTACACAAATTATTGGAGAAGAAAAAAAAAATAAGATAAGATAAAAATGATTGATTTGAAGAAGAGTGTTTGGCAATTGTCATTTTTCTCAATATACTACCAAAATTGAACCTTTGAGCTAAGCTAGCTTCATCGTCTCCGTTCACCACCGTCACCTCCATCAATGATGAAGAGCGACAGTTCTCCTCTGTATCCTCATCCTCTTTCCGTTAATAGGGACAAACTAGGAGAAGTAAGCCCTCTTCTTCCTATTCTCCTTCTTCTCTCCCTCCTTTCTTCTTTTCTACTATGTTTTTCTTCTTCTCGTTGCTATTATTAGATCTTACTATCTATAAAAATAAACGCCTCATGATTTTACATTTTTGCCCTCATGAAGGGCAATTTGGTCATTAAATAAATCCTAGACTTGGTTGAGTGCCCCCTCACCAAAAAAAAATCCATTCAAGAATTTTTTAAAATGGGCCAAGCCCAATTCTTTCTCCTAATTTCTCTCCTCCTCCTACACCAAAAATTCAGTCCTCACCACCTTAACCATGCCAAACTTCATCAAACGTTCGTGGAATCTTCATGCTCAAGCTCCACATAGGTCCTTTGTGATCTCATTTAATATTTTCATAACTTTAACATATTTTTGTATATATCTAAAAAAAAAAGTTGAAAGAGTGTCTATATCTATTTTGAAGTTAATAAAAATATCCTCCGTAAAGAATGTTAGTAATTGGAATAGACCATTAAAGAGGAGATATTGAGAAAATAAAGTACAAGAACACCAAAATAATTGAATTCACTTCGCATACTTATGTACCAGATAGTTGTCAGGATTCATATGTCAAAGTTCAAGGTATTTTCGCTCCATTTCTCTTCTTTTTCACTTTCAAATTCGATTTCAAATTTCAAAATTTATTTTATTCATCTTCCTACCTTTTTTTCTCACGTTGTATCTTATTTGCTTCTTAGTGAAATTTGTAGGTTTAAAAAATTTAAGTTCTTTTTTACTGTATTTTAATTTTGATGATATAAAAATGGTCTCTATTACTTCACCTCACAATTTATTTTATATGTTGATAAGCCAAATATGCAAAAAGATTAATATTTATTTATGTTTTTTTCATATTATTTCATTCTTTTCTTTCAAAGAAAAATGATGACGTAGCTCAACAAAACTCGCATGATTTAAGCCAATGAGTATACAGTTGCGACCTATTATTGAAAACAAGTCACACATCATTCTCACTAACACAAGATCATGATACAAGTACATTTGATTTCTTCCATATGCTTTAAATGTTCCATATTTTCTTTTTATGTAAAAATATGATTGTGTAGGAAGCAATGATTCTGATATACAACTCTACGGTGGAAGTGTGAATCCTTTATTATATCTTAGAATTATTTGATGAATGGAATTGAATTACTCTAATTGATTCATTTATCTCTTATATGCTATATTTTTTTTAAGTTTTGTGACTATTGGATATGATACAATGCAATTACGTTGGAACATGTTGGTTTGCCTTTAGTATAGTGTTGATTTGATTATTTGTGTTTTCTTCGTTTTTTAAGATTGTTCATATCAAGTTCAATTGTGTTATTATTTGATTTACTCATTGGATATGTTCAATTGTGTTATTATTTGATTTACTCATTGGATATGTTTGTTAAAATTGAACTACTCTATTACTAACATAATATAAGGAGATTTTTTAAGTCATTCATTGCAATATATGACAGAGATTATTCAACTAAATTTGTATAATTCAACAAGAACAATATATGACAGAGATTAGTTTCCATTTTTAATTTGTAAACTCTTGATTCTCAAACATTACTTGCAAACAACTATATCAGTTTCAGCGTGAGTCCCAATATAATTGTCGCTAGCAACGAAGTTATCTTCACTTTGATCATATTTATAAATTATGTGTTTAAAATGTTTTAACTGTGTTTAAAGTTTTTGAATCAAAACAATACCTTCTCATATATAAAAAAAGTAATTGTATTAGATAAGAAGGTGTAATCCAACAGTCAAAATAAGAGGAATATATCTATATATAATCTATCTATGTAATATAAGAAGGGAAAATGTTATGGAAAATCCAACATTGCCCTTATTTAAAACATGAGACATCACTCAATCAGGGATAGTTTTAGTTCAAATATTACTTTTTATGTTAAATTATATTATCTTATTTGCACAAATGTATATTGTTGTAATGTGTGTCATTGATTCTGAAAGAACAAAAAAATGCACAGGACAAGTTGCCACATTTTTTTAAAATAATTTTCATACCAAGGAAAAGTTGTCGGTGATAAAATTTTGAAAATAATTATCATACACAGGACAAGTTGTTCATGATATAAATTTTAAAATATTACTAAATATGGGACAAGTTGTTCATGATAAAAAAATTACTATTAAATAGGGACAAGTTGCCACTAATACACAATTTTAAATAATTATTAAAAAAAATTCAAGGGATTTATTAATTTATTATACACGAGACAAGTTGTCGTTGATAAATTTTTTTAAAATAATGATTAAACTCTAAATAAGTTGTCCATGATTAAAATTTTAAAATAATTAATATACACGGGATAAGTTGTCGGTGGTAAAAATTTAAAGATAATTATTATACGCATAACAAGTTGTTGAGGATACAAAACTTAAAGTAAATACTATACACTGGAAAAAAATTGTCCCTAATACATATATTTGAATAACTTTTATACACGGAACGAGTTATTGATAAGAATTTCGAAAAACATTTATTATCCATGTGACAAGTTATCACTGCTATAAGTTTAAAAATAGTTATTATGTACGAGACAAGTTGTCATTGATACAAATTTTAAAGACAATCATTATATACGGGGAATCAAGATTTGTGACAAAAAAATATTGAAGAAACAAGGTGCCATATTTCTGAATATTCTGATTTAGGTTTAATGGTTGATGACCCTCTTTAGTACAAATTTGTATTTTCAACTTTATCATTTTAATACAATTAATTTCGCAAGTTTTAGTTATTTTAAGATTTTCTGTATATTTTTTTCGTCTAATTCTACAATATGGAACTCATGCGGATGGACGGGTTTTGTTAAGTTAAATTCTTAAAATTATATTTTCATGCTTTAAGTTTATCATTGACTGTATTTCAAATATCAACTTCAATGTAATGAAAATATTATCTAAGTTTTCATATCTTTATCCTATAAAAAATTAGACGAAAAAATCTTGCGAAATCAACAAGATTTTCTATAAACGAAAGTTGTTAAACTTACAAATTTTGTTCATCCATTAAAATTATTGTACCAAAACACTAAGTCATCGAATTATTAAAAATGGAACTCTTACGGATGCACGAGGTTGTAAAAATCTTTCTTAAGAAAAAAAAATAATTATAAAATGTAAAACTTAAAAATATGTAATATTTACAGTGAAATGTAATAACTAAAAGTATGCAACATATACAACAAAAACATTCGACAATGGGAAACAGTAAGGTAAAAAGCTCAAATGTATCGTGAACAGGGAATAATAACAGTGAGTGTGTATGAATAATAACAACAAGAAAAGAATACGAGACAAAAACAAAAAAAATTAAGGGAGTCTCAAAAAGTCTCAACGATGTTTGTGAGATTGTTAAATGAGCATATTATATTTTTAGCTAAAAAGTCTCACAAAATCCACACCATAAAAGAATCCATTAAAATCTGTATACTTTTGAATATCAACGGACATTTTATAAGTTAGCCGAAGTCTCATTTGAATACCACCGTATTTCGTTGCCCTGAACAAAAAAGTCTTGATTGTCTTGATTGAATACCACAAGATTTATTTATATTCCATAAAAGTATTGATTGAATACCACAAGACTTTTTTATTTTTAAAAAGTCTTTTAAAATCTCATGAAATCCCAATTCAATACACCCCCTAAGCATAACTGCACGTCGCGTCTTGCTGCTACTTCTTACGATGCTATGTGTCATTGTCGGGGACTTCTTGACCATCCAATTCAGCTCCAACATCCTCATAATGGCTTTCTTACAGATAGTTCCATGATCTATATCATTGATGACAATCTTAAATTTGAGTCTTTGAATATTGATTCATGCGAGTTTAAGTTAATTAAAGGCAAGCTTGAAATTACGGATTCACTCAAAGAGCGGTTGGTTTACGTCGACCGAAAAAGGGTATATATACATACTTATATTTTTTTAACTTTTATATATACATATACAATAATTATAAAGTCGCACCTTAGTTTTTTTGTTTTATTTTTTAACTTTTTTTTAACTTCTTGCGTTATAGATGATTGATTTGATAAAGCGTTGCGTGTCATCAAAAACTCCACTTACTGATTTTTACTTCCAACGCAAGCCTTTTATCGAGCAAGCTGATGTAATAAAAAACTATGAAATTGGCAAAACATAGTATAACAGATTTCACTCTAAGACTAAACACATTCAGTTTGCAACATACGTAAAATCCCACTAATAAAAACAACAGTAACAAAGATAAAGGAGGACGAAATTTATGTAGAGTTAGTATACATAGCAGACATAATACTATAAATAAAGATGACGAAGAGAGCACAATATAAAAGGGTATTTCAGTATTTTGACAACTTTTGGTGGGAGGAATACAACTATACAAACTATTGGACAAGAAAAGAAAAATATAAGATAAGATAAGATAAAAATAATTGATTTGAAGAAGTGTGTTTGACCACTATCATATTTCTCAATATGCTACTGAAATTAAACCTTTGAGCTAAGCTAGCTTCACCATCTCCGTTCACCACTGTCATCTCCTTCGATGACAAAGAGCGACAGTTCTCCTATGTATCCTTATCCTCTTTCCGTTAACAGGGACAAACTAGGAGAAGTAAGCCCTCTTCTTCCTATTCTCCTACTTCTTTCCCTCATTTCTTCTTTTCTACTATGTTTTTCTTCTTTCCGTTGCTACTATTTGATTAATGTTGAAAGTAAATGATTGTTCTTCAAAATTTACTTAGTGTTGTTGTTTGTTTTTAGGGTGTTTAAATTTCTTGTTTTTCTTAATATTTAATTAGTGTTGATGAAATTATTTGTGTTGAAATTGTCAATACAAATGTTGATTTGGTTCTTAGTGATTTGTTAATTGGGTTGTGATAGTAGTTGCTGGTTTGGGGTTTTGTTGCTGTTTGACTTGTTGGTTTGTGGTTTTACTACTATTTGACTTGAGGTTGAGGTTGGGGTTAGGGTTGTGGAATGTCAAGGTTAGGGTTATGGTTAGTGTTAGAGCAGGGTTGGGTTTAGGGTTAGGGTTAGGTATAGTGTTAGGGTTAGGGTCGGGGTTAGGGTTGTGTATGGTCAAGGTTGGGGTTAGGTTTAGGGTTAGTGTTAAGGTCAGGGTTGGGGTTGTGGATGGTTTGTGTCGTGGTCAGGTTAGGGTTGGTGCACTGTTTGGTTAGATTTCTGACATATCAACCTAATTTTTACCTATGTTCTACTAATGTTGATAAAAAAAGTTGTCTTTTTTTTTTGTTACAATAAAAAAAAGTTGTCTACAATATCAGTTTTAATTTTGTTTCTACTTTGTTATTTTCTTAATTGCATTTATAGTATAATAAGTTGTTTTTCTTTCTTTTATAGAGGCTAAATAAGGTTCCCTTGGAGATATAATTAAGTTTATTTTGTTTCTTTTATGCATGCTTAATCAGGTTCCCTTGGAGATATATAATTCAGTTTATTTTCTTTCTTTTATAGATATTGAATCAAGTTCCTCCTGGAGATACAAGTTCCTCAGTCGTTGCTATTCTTTTTGTGTAGGATGACAGCTTAAACAAAGTCGTTTATGCTGCAGTGCGTAAAGACTTCTTTAACATTCTCTTAAGCATGTTTACCCTTAAATTGAATGATTCAAAACGACTAATTGCGATTGAGTATATTTCATTTTAGAAATTTTGGAATTTCCTTAAAGACCCAATTGTCTAACACATAATAATATTAGAGACTTTTCCAATATGCATCAAACTCCCATATCTTATCTTATTATTAATTTGGTGGCCAAACTCTTTACATCTTGTGGTTTTGCACTCTTTGCTTAATATGCAATTGATGCGCAAGAATCAGGTCTATAATTTTGTACTTTATCATATAATAACCAACCAATTCTCAACACATATGAAACTATCATTTCTTTCTTTCCCAAGAGTGTCCAAAGTAGTTATAACATTACTATTTTATGTGCTAGAATTCTTTTTTCTTTTTTTAGGGAATGTGCTAGAATTCATTGTTTACTTGCTAATATGTAATTTTCTTTTTAAATTGTGTATCAACTAGGTATTGAGTCTATCCAAACAGCTTGAGAATCTTGTTCGTCAAGAGGATGGGAATGATGGCCTTAGTAGAGATACCATCGAAGAAATTTGCAAGATATATGATTTGAACATCCAAGATGTTATCAAATACAATAAGTCTATTTTTTAATTACCAGTTTTGTAATACATGATTTTGCATAGACATTTTATGACTCAATTTTTGGGGAGGCACCAACTTAGTGAGGCTTATCAATGAATTTTGTTGTCAATAACGAATCTTTGATAGTGAAAGGTTAACGGCATGAATTTGTACAAATAATTCTCTTAATGTGATTTTATTTTTGAGTTCTGAATAGCGGTTTGAACCTCAAACCTTACATATATTAATTATGTATTGTCTCTACCAACCGAGCTAAACTTACATAAACAAATTTTATGAGTATCTAATGATATTAATTGTGATATTTTTGCAATGGAGATAATTGAATTAAAGTCACGTTTGTTAAATAAAGATTTTTTTTGCTTTTGCCAAATGTAATATACTTCTAAATTGCTATATTTCAGCTTTTCTTTTTGAAATAACATTTATTAAACTTAGCTTTCAATATAATATGCCTATGATCCCCAAATATAATAAGGTTTGTGATTGACAAGTTTTTTTTTTTTCTTTGACAAAAGGTTTGTGATTGACAAGCTGAAGTTTAAAGAATTAGTCTATATGAAATCCGATTAAAGATTCCAAGAAAAAAATGTTGCAACAAATTTAGTATCTTTTTATATTTTAAAAAATAGTATCCTTTTCTATAAATGTATAGATAATAGAAAATTCCGACTAAAGATTAAATTGTAATATAAGACCAAAATTCCGGATCATTTCAAAAGTATCTTTGGGTCATAAAATCAATGGAACCAAACTGAAATATAATTTTTTTTTTAATAAAATGAGTCAAAGGTTCTCAGCAAACTAGAAACCCCTAGGAAAGGAAATACAAGCTAAATCTCCCAAAATTGGAAGAGATAGAAAATTCGGAACATCATTAAAAAATTTAAAAGGAATAAATCGGCTAATACCAAGCTTTACAAGAACAACTGCAATTGATTAGCTTCCCTATAGAAATGTTGTCAAGGAGGGAATTGTTATATGCAGGAGCCGAAGTTCGAATCTCGGACACCCCACTTATTCACTTTAAAAAGGGTGAATTCTAGTCGTTAGACTACTTTAAAAAAAAAAAAACAAAGAAATATTGCCAATGAACACCAGAGGACGAAACACATAACACCCTAATCTAAAATAAGATGGTATGATAAGCATTTGAGTAACCAACATCATTATAATGGTGGAGACAATCGCTCTCTATAATGACATGGTGAAAACCATGTTGTTTGGCGAGAGAAAGGCCACGACAAATACCACATAACTCAGCAAAAGTTATGGAACATCTACCCAAATTGCATAAAAAAAACACAATAAAAGCATCTTGACGATCATGAAGAATATCTCCACAAGAAACTTTACCCATAGACTCCACAAGAATACCTCCATGAAGAATATCATCACGATGAATCTTAATCCAATTTTCAAAATGAAGAGATCAACTTACATACACTATATGGTCACTATTATAAGCAAAAACTCACATATTAGATTCATTTGATAAAAATCCACAAACATCATTTATTGAATGAATCTAAAAAGTATATTTTTGCTTTTAATAACAACATAACAACAGGAAGATGTATAAATAGTTGCTACCTAGAATTTCTTCAAAAACAATTTTAGCTCGAATAACTAAAGCACCATTTGTCGATGAAGATTGGTTAAAAATAAAGCCATTCCTCCTAAACCAAAGAGTGTCCACTACCACAACAAATACCACGTGTCAACGTGAAGAGAGGAAAAGATTTCAAAAAAATTACCCGATAAATAGGGATTAATATTGTCTTCGTATATATAATTTGGTTAGTAAAGATATTACATTATATATTGTAACGACTGAAGTTCTAAGATTGTATTATCCATTTATTCAACTCAATGTGAATTTATAATCTTTATACTATTCAAAAAGAAAAAAAATAATGATTAGTATCAAAAGAATAGACTATTTTTATATTTGAGTAGAATGATTTTCATTTAACTTTCTTGTTGAAGAGTATCAAGTATAAAATAAAGGCATAGTAGCTAATTAAATAGCAAAGTTAAAGTTGAACACAGAGAGTTTCGTTTTCAACATCTCAAAACTCGAGAATCGTAAATTTCATTCAATGGCTATTGAACATGAAGATGAGCTCAAGGACGAGAAGAACCCTCGCCCTCTTGACGAGGATGATATCGCTCTCCTCAAAACCTACGTAATCCTCTCTCTCTTAAACCCTAATTTCCCAATTTCTCTGTTTTAGCTTCACCGATCTTGTTTTTTTTGTAACAATCGATTAATGTTCGACTTCTAATTGCTCTATTGCATGCTTCATAAATTCGAATTTCAACTATGCTTTAACCCCTTTAGTGTTTATTGGAAAATTTGATGATTCTGGATCTAGGGTTAGTTAAAAATCTGTTTTTTTTTTGTTGGTTTTAAAATTCTATAACGTTGAAGGTATACTCAAATGAAAGAAATTAGTTTCCTTTTAATTGACCCTCTTTTCAGATTTTGATTGGGTTTGTATAAATTGGTGCTTGTAGTAGCTGTGAACTATATGTGGTAATTATTAATACATCATGTTAATATGATGTAGATACACAGATTGTGTGTTGTGATGTTAGGTAAAGTTTAAACTTTTTATATGGTTTGACAAAAGTTGAGTGTACCCAATGAATATCTTTTATCAAGAGTTACTGAGGTGAGGTGCCACTAGTTTTTGTAGCTATGCATTTAGGGTTGATGATGTGATTGTGGAGTCTATTTGTGATATTTCTGGAGATGATTTGCTCATTTGTTGATTCATGACTTTCACTGCTAGGTTTCTTAGTTGTTAGACTGATAATTTTATTCTGATCTGTGATTTACTAATTATTAGTGTATTTATTATTTATACAGTCTTTTATGTAATATTCTGTTCTACTTTATGTAGGGTTTGGGACCTTATTCCACAAGCATAAAAAAAGTGGAGAAGGAAATAAAAGATATGGCGAAGAAAGTGAATGACTTATGTGGTATGTGAACAACGTCTAGTTTCTTTCTGCTTTGGTAGATGGTCTTACTTGTAATTGTTTATAATAAAGGAAATTACATCTTTTATTTTATTTTCTTGGTATTGTGGTGTATTACATTCTACGCTCATTTGCTATCTATAGTCATTGTGATGGTTACAATTAGTCCCTTAATTGGGTATATTTGTATGTCCAAATTTAATCTTGAACCCAAGGAATGACTCAATAGTTGACATGATGTAGGCGTTTTATTTTGTTGCATTCATAGCGGTTTGTCTTAGTTGCTTGCTGTTTACATATGCACACTTCCTTAGAAGTTAACTTCCTGCTGTAAATAATAGGTATCAAGGAGTCTGATACTGGTTTAGCTGCA
>Ga0315913_1000477_pt1 | contig 35895 bp, 11 predicted proteins | sample MpolsnodulesMG_FD_207736 | JGI IMG/M metagenome (GOLD analysis project Ga0315913, IMG submission 207736) | Medicago polymorpha root nodule microbial communities from Los Angeles, California, United States - small nodules | ecosystem: Host-associated > Plants > Roots > Nodule | place: USA...
CTTGGTGTTTCAGTTCACCTTTTATCAAATCAAGAACATATTATTCATCATCTTTTCATTCTCTATCTCCTCATCAAATTTATTTTTAGATCAGAGATTTTTTAGTTCCAAACCGCCACATTTATTGTCAGATCTTGGCCACCAGAAAACGTTATTCAACAAACCAACACCATAAACATACTCTCATTCATATTATCTACAAAACCCACAAAGAAAAATCAAGATCAAACCACCTTGCCGGAGAAAAATAACGACCGCGCTGGAAACCTGAAGAAAGAACGTGAAGCTGTATAAACTTACACAGTTTATGAACAAGGGAGTGAACTAAGATTGAAAACGACGTTGGTGGGTTTGGAAGTGGAAAAGGTTCTTTGAAGAGAAGGGTGAAACGGTAAGAGGGAGAGGGGTGCACGTATTTGAAGATGCTGTTGTTGTTGTCTTTGGTTAAAGGATCCAAATTCCTGCGTTTTTTCTTCTTTAGATTAACTCATTCAATTGTATTTTTTTTTTTTAATTAATAATAGGATTCAATCAATTTGAGATTTCAATAAATGTTAAAGGGCGAAGGATTCAAAGATCATAGGGAGAAGACAAGAAAAACAAAAAAAATTGGTGTTAGTGGATCCCCGTTACATACAATACAATGGACTAGACATCTGATGGTTGAAATCATATCTGAAAATAATAAGTATTAAAAAGCTAACGAAGAGGATCAAACTGACTGACAAAGCATATTTGAGAGACCAAATGGAAAAAATTTAGAATTAAGGGACCAAATCGAAAACAACAAATAAGTTAAGGGACCATTTATATTTTTTTTTTACAGAAGAGGACCATTTATGTAATTAAGCATTCATTAAATTAGTGATGTATATGAACTATATTATGTTTCTCATACATTAATTATTTAATAAATCTAAAAACACAAAAGTTGCTTATGATCGAATGTAGTATTAGTTTATTCATTATATTTTAAATAATTTATAAATTTTTAGCGAAAAATTAACTCGTACTTAGTCATTTACGTTAGTAAGAAGATTCTTGTGTGCTTAACTCAATTGGTAAGAATATTATATATTATATACGGGGACCGGAGTTCGAATCCTAACCACCCTACTTCTTCACATTTAAGATGTGTGAGCTAAGCTCTTAAAAATAAGTAAGAAAATAAGACAAGATAAAAAAGAAAAACCTCAAGAAGTAGCTCAATCTGAAGCGTTGAATAAATTAATTAATATTATATGAATGGCTGTAAATGGAAGTTGAATTATTGATCCATGGTGGATCATTTGAGGCATTCCTCCATCGTCCTTCTCTCATCACCACCGCTCTCTCTCTCTCTCTCTCTGCGTTTGTTTGTTGGTTGCTGTGAGTTTCTTTTTTTCTTTTTGTTTTTGCATAACAAGTTTTTGTATGGAATATCTATCAATTTTGTTTTTGTATACTGTGATTCAGCTTTGTTCTGTTTAATTTGTATAACCTCTATTTTACTCTATTTTGTGTGCTTTGCACGTTACATGTTTGATAAAATGCGTGTGATAGTGTTTTAATGAATTTCACGCTTTTCCCTAATTCTGTAGTTGAAAGAAGCCACTTTTGTGTGATCAATCAATGACTACAATTCAGAGTCAGGGTGGAAAAGAAAGCTCTACAGTTGAAAAAACAGCTTCCACTTTCAAAAGATGGGGCAGAAAAGGCCCTTTTCTTAGATATGGTCTTCCTATGATCTCTCTTACTGTTTTTGGTGCTCTTGGTCTTGGCCATCTTTTGCAAGGCAGGTTAGTTTGTTAGTTAGTTTACGCCTTTGAAATCGGTTATTGTATTTTATCACTGAATTGTTGGATAGTGCCTATGGTGTGTGTGCATTTGTTTCGGTTTATTTTAGACCACTTTTGTTGTCTATGAAATGTCTATATATCCGTTTGGGCTGATTATCTGGTTTGACTGGGTTAGGGTGTTGCAGAGGGTTTCCCATCTGCACCCAATTTGCTTAAAAAAATCACTGAATTGCTTTCATTTTGCTGATTACTAGTTTTGAGGCTTATGTTAATATGATAGGAGATTTGACCTATGTTTGATAATCAAGGGTCCAACCCTTCGAAAGCGAGCTACTCAATTTAGAGGGTAAAGTAAAGAGATTAATATCATTCATTAATGAATTAATAAGTGGTTTAGATTAATCGTACTTGCATAACAAATGATCATGTTATATGGTAGGTTATTGTCAAAAATGTTATATGCTAGGAGTCTGGCTAAATGATATATGCATAGCTAATCAACATTGACACTGTATTGCTTTGCCACTTCATTTTGCTAATTACAAGTTTTAAGGCTTATGTTATACGGTAGGAATCTGAATATGTTTGTGAATCAAAAACAAGTTACATATGATATGATACAATACAGGGGGAGAAAGAGAACAAACAAACTGAGTTAACAAATGATTAGATATACAGTTATCTTTAAAGCAACTTATAGCATGTTCAGAATCACGGTTGAAATTCATTCCCCGTTTAGTACCCCGCATCTCGAAGGCGTAGCTGCGTGTTCATCACATCACATGTTACAACTGCAGAAAACAAGATTTTCTAAACGTGCTTAAAATCCTTGTATTGTTAATGTTTCCAAGTTGGTTTGTGAATTGAACAATGGGAAGAGAGGGAGGGATAACAGACGGAATAAATGAAAATAAGAGGGACAAAGCTTAGCCTGAACAGCAAGGAGTTGTTTTATATTTTTCTTGAACATGCAAGTCTATATTACTACAAGCTCTGTTTGGTATTGACTATCAAGTATCTTTGGATTGACATTGAGTTTGATGAAATTACGGTGTGTCATTGTGATTTAGTAAAGCTATATTTTGAAACTTTAACCAAATCAAGGTGCCACTGTTATTTTGCATAACGTATCTCTAATTCAAACATGTACTATATAGTCGATCTAAGATTATATGACTGCAATAGGAACAGGGCATAGTTTGACTTTGCTTGTGTATAGGGATATATGAAGTAACTTTTATGTTTTACCAAATCCTTTATTTTTATCTTCTTTTACTCCGTCCTTCTTCTGATGTACAATGCATCTGTGTCTTCCCAGCAAGGACATTTCAAGGGTAAAAGATGATAAGGAATGGGAAATAATTGAAGCAAGAAAAGCACTGTCTAGAACAGGACCAGTAAATGCATACAAGCCAAAGAAAATTTCATTGGACGATGAGCTAAAGGTTTGTTTTCCCTGTCATTAGCAATTTAATGTAATCATGATGATCCATAATTTAATTTTTATTTGTTGTTGCATAGGCTTTGCAACAAAAAGTGGACATTAATGACTACGAGTTCAAGAAAATTCCAAAACCAAATGAAGACAGACGAGTCTAGACTTAGAAAAAACTTGTCAGAATTTCTCATATACCAAGCTAAATTCAAATTTGAAGGAGTTATGGGCCAGTTCATTTTGCAGATGAATTTATCGTTGTGCTTCTTTAGTGTTTTGACTTTTGAATATGTCATTGTCATTATTGGAGAGTAGTTGGGATAAATTGTCTCCATGTCTGTGGAAATTTTGGGTATCAAGGATTTTTAAGTACTGTAATGTGAACAGTAAAAGGTACATATTTGGTTCTACTTTAATAATGGTGAATAAAATAGTAAGTGTTTCTTCACTTTCTTGTCATGTTTTTGGTTTATCTTTTACCTTCTTGCAGTGATTCATATTGACTGTCATAACAATAACAATAGCGTAATGCTAATGAAGCCACTTTTGCTGTCACAACTACACGCATGGCTCATTTCAGTGTTGTGTCAAGAAACATTTCTTGCAGCATTATTCCAAATGATGGCAGAAACAGTGGTTTTGGTGAAGGTTGTGTGTGTAAGTGAGTAGGACAGTGGTGCTAACATATAAATTGGCGTATTAACTATTTGATGGATGGGAGCATCTCTGTCAAACTTTGCAAGGAAAGTCGGAAACCATTTTCTAAACTCTCTCAAGTTAAAATAAGCTCTTACAATCTGACAAAATCGGTAAACTCTCGATTTTACTAGTACGAGTGAGTATTTACAATTCAACTTTGGTTTGTAGATGGGAAGTGAAACACTTGGATACCAAATGTAAATGAACTTCAGAGAAAAACAATCGTATATGGTGAAGTGAATCTCTTCAAGTGATGATCAATTCATTTGCATTAAATATAAGATTAGACAAAACTGCAATCGTTTAGCATGGTGCAAGAGAAGAACCCAAAAATGACATGATTGAGTGGAACAGAATGGACCACCCCATCACAGGGGCTCCCTGGATTTGGTCATCTGTGACTTTGTTCACGTGTGACTTACATGATATCAGTCACACGTGACTTGCATAATTCCCCTAACAACAAACAACCTATGAAGCTATAAACAACCTCGAGTGCTGTGTTCAGAAACAACAAAAAAATGTTCTTAGGATCAATGAGTGTAAACATAAAAACATGCGTCTCAGTGTAAAATAAAGTTTTTCTTTATTCTTTCTTAATTTTATGAAGTCAAAACTTTGATCTATGTTATGTTACTGTAATTTTAACTGTTTTAAATGAAATCAATAATTAACACAGTTTATTTAAGCGTGGTAATCTACTTCTACCATTTGTGGAACAGAGTACTCGCCTCTCAGTGTCAACTCTACAACGTGGCTTCATATTTTTAAAGGTTAAATAAGTTTTTCATACCTATAAATATATCAAAATTTGATTTTAGTTCCCAAAAAATAAAATGAGATGTTTTCATCCTCACAATTTTTTTTTATATTTTTGGTCCCTAATGGATATAATTTTGACATGTTTTTGACAATTTTTGTACATATTATGAATATATAAATGTTGAACATAATATGGATATAATTTGAACATAAAAGTGTTATAATTTTGACATCCACATTCACATAAAGTGGCCATTAAGGACCAAAAACAACAAAACAAAAAAATTTGTGAGGATGAAAACATTCGGTTTAATTTTTTAGGGATTAAAATCAAAAAATTCGTTATATTTATTGGGATGAAAAAATTTATTTAACCCTATTTTAAAACATTTCAAGTGTATCAATCATAGTTTAGGTGAGTTGTGTTGTATCTTTAGGGGGTGGGGAAAGTGAGGCTTGCTTGTCTACAAATATAAGTTTCGCATCGTGTAGTAGAGCTGTAAAAACTTTTAACAGTTGGCTGCATGAATTTTGAAACATCAATCATTGGGAATGGTCTATGAGTTTTAATCTATGATGGATCAATGCACAATAACCGTTGATATATTATTACTATAAAAAATAAGGGTAAATTATTTTAAGGGAAATGTTAACCCGGACATTGGTTAAGGATATGAAAAAGGAAATTATATAGTAATTAATGCATTGAAATTGTGTAATTAATTTATAATAAAGTCAAAAACAGTTTCCTTTTATGGTAATAATTCCCTTTTATGGTATGCTTAACCAGTGTCCGGGAACACGCACCGGTTAGCAGGACCCTTATTTTAAAATCTATCAACAGTTATTAGAAGTTGTGATGGATCAAAGCACATCTGGACCATTCAATACACATTGTATTATCATTCATCTAACCATTGCCTAATACCAAAACACAAAATACTTATTAACAAACAACTTGTTAAAGAATTGAAAACATATATTATACTGAAGAGATCATCCCAACCATTTGCACAATTACAAACTTTATACCCCAGGTGTCCCAGAATTAATAACAAAAAAAAGAAGCATTCTTCTTTATGTACACCACCTCCCAAAAAAACAACATAATCAGAGGAAAGAGAAGTGAAGACAAAAGAAAAACCTTAAACCCCCCAAAATAGAAGAAACATGATGTAGTAAATTCCTATCTACTCCCCTTTTCGCCATTGATTGTAACCCCCTCCACCATTTCCTCACCTTTTTATTCATTTATACATAATATTAAACAAAATCACAGCTCAAAGTAATCTTTGTTTATCCCCCGTCCGTTTACCACCTTTCTCCGGGTATTTATAAGCAAAAAAGAGAAAATCACTGCAAAGGTTAATTTGAAGATGATTTTCACCAAATCCCTGTTGGATTACCTTGGGCTTGGTTGTGATCTGTATGACAAAAGTGGCTGAAGAAGCCTCTGACCAGATGGACTACCTAGTAACATGGCCTGAGATCGAGTAAGCATCTCAACCATCGATGGTGTCTGATACGCTTGAACAAGACTTGAACTATCGGTGGAATCGCCTCTTGCAGTTGCTCTTTGCCACGAGTGTGAACTCAACCCGGAGAGTATATATGCTCTCCCAGATGCTTCATACACATGCCTACTCGCCATCCGCTCTTGCATTTCCTTGAGTTCAGCATCCAATGCAACACAAAGGCGGTCGTGAGATTTAGCTGATACGGTCTCCGAAAGCATCTTCCGACAGTTTTCGAGAATGAATACTGCTCCAGCGAGGTCTCCCTTTTCAGCTGCAGTCCGTGCATGTGCCATTGCCTCGGCTGCTTGGAGCCTGTTGCGTTGTCTGTCCACTTCAAGAGACATTACAATCTGCCTTGCTATTTCGGGCCTCTCAACCTTTACTTCATCACTTTCCAATGTTGATGTCTCTTGAGTCAAGGGATCTTTGTAAACACATTTGACTTTTATCAATGATGTTTCATTGCCGGACGTAGCTGGAACATTAACCGAAACTAGAAAATCCCTCTCTTCATCAGCATACAAGTCCCCAACATCAATCACTCCTTTGCGTCTATCAGCCATCAAACGACTTGGGTAACTTCCTGCTTTAAGTGAAACAAGACCGAGATCAGGTTGTATACACTCGATTGCCACTTGCAACTCTTGAATAACAACACTTAGTAGTCCTCCGATGCATTGTGCAAATGCATCCTGCAACACAGCTTCAGTTTCGATGAACGAAAACGTGCCGCCAGAGATCTCTGAAATTGAGTGCATTGACGAAGCATCATGGTCTGCACCAAATCCAAAAGCATGCACAGGAATTTGAAATCCTGAATTATCACGACCACTGATGGAAGTAGGCAAAAGCAAATGATAATTTGGTTGAGGTTGGTCATTTCCAGGGCCCCCAACAGTGTAATTATCCTGTCCATCTGACAGTAGAATAATACTCGCAACTGGATTCTTTTCTTTTCGGTCTTCCATTATCTTAGCACCTTTTCTCAGCCCTTCGGCAATATTGGTACCACCATTTGCAACCAAAGAATTGACAGCTTGCAATGCCTGCTGCCGCCCAGAATCAGTCATCTTACACAGTGGAAAGAGGCGGCGAGCTGTGGAAGAGAAAGCAATAACAGAAAGCCGGTCATTACTGCCAAGGTTCTGGATAACAAATCCCATCGCCCTTTTTAGTAGTGCGAGCTTAGTTCCTGCCATGCTACCACTGACATCAAGCACAGTGACCAAGTCAACCGGGGCGCGTGGAGTCGATGAAATCTGTGTAAAGCTAGCCTGATTTCTCGTAAGGTTTTGTTTTTTGGCAGCAGAAGCAGCTGCAGCGGTAGCCTTGAGATGAACCAAAACTGTGAAGTTAGAATAAGTATTGGACCTTGGAACGGAAGACACTTCAGGGTACGTTTTAATCTCCATTGCTTGAACAGCATTGGTATCTTCGGTACTCTTAGTGCAAGTACTTCTCTCAGAAATCGCATGTTGGTGATTTAAAGATTCATCATCATTAAATATGCCTGGCTCAGAAGCCTGATAAAGTGGCACAATATGCCGCCTGTTCAAATCTCGGCGAGGATGAGGGAGAGGTAGGCGGTGGACCACAGCCATCAAAGCGTCATTTTGTGGCCAATTTATTGGACTTGGTGTTACTCTGCCTTGGATAGGAGCTAAGCTGGAACCCGACAAAGGTATTTCCTTCCACTTTGCTCGGCACACTGGACATACTTGGTTCCCATGTTTAACATTTGAAGCAATGCAATGGAAATGGAAGGAATGTGAACATTCTGCAGTGAATATAGCTTGGCCGGATCCTTGCTTCATTTTGGTTAAGCATATTGCGCAAGTTTGCTGAAAAGTTGAACATCAAAAGCTTGTTAGAACATATATACTTTAGTGCAAATTATTTTACAGTTGTTCTGCTTCATGCAAAGAAAGAAAATTCTCAAACATATACCATTTGGTAAACAAACACAAATTTTAAACATGCAAGAGTAATTCATTTATAATATTTATTATCAAGAAGTAATTCATTAATACTGATAAACCAACCAAGCTATTCTAACAAGGCAAATAACAAGTTGCTTTAAAATATCCAATGAAGGCTTAAGTACTTAACTATCAATTTTGGTATTTATAATATTACTTTTCAATTTTGGCATTTTGCCAAATGAAGGCTCAAGCACTTAACTATCAATTATTAAGATCTCCAATAAACAATAAGCTTTTTTTTTCCACATGGTGAGATTAGCATGATGGTAAAATTTTCACATGGTGAGATTAGCATGATGGAAAAAAAAATCTAATCCTCTTGTCTAGTCAAATAATTTGAATATTCAACAAATCAGTTCTATCCTATTCCTCAAAAACTGTTAATACGACTTGACTAAATAAACATGCCAACTAATGTATCATACTGATCTCATGATTGCTTATATAAAATAAATAAACATTGATCAACATATAGAAAGGAAAATAAGGAGGAAAAAAAAAATCTTATCCAGAAGATACAATAATACCAGCTTAGGCATATTAAATTCACAATTGATGGCACAAAACATCAAAATCAAAATTGTGACACTTTTATAGGTTGTTGGTAAAAGTCAATAAAACACAACTCTATCAACTACCTAGTTGTAACACAATCTAAAGAGACAAAGGAAACAAAATCATTAGATGAAATTAAACTGGTAAAACAGTGTTATTTTGTCCATGAAAACAACCCCACTTCGGATTTGAATATGATTCATCTGGTACACACTAATTAAAAAATATAAGTTAATGTAATTTAATTTTCTCAATGTAATAAAAAAAACAAAGTAATTGTATTTCACAGACTGTCCTTTATGAGAAATTGTTGTTTCAAGGCAATAAAAATGTCATTGAAAATTAAAATCTAAGTTAATTAATTGAAGGAATATTATTTGTTAAAAATGGTTAATACTTTAGACCATCAAACATTAATTATTTTCTTATAGTAGTACAATTCAGTCCTTGAATATTCAAACTCATTTCATATTACAATACTTCATCCCAAACTATTCAAATAATTTAACAACTAACTCAAACATTAATTATAAATCAGGAAACAAATTGCACATTTTTAGCAAAAAACAAATAAATATTCTAACCAACTAAAAAATATCTATTATGGTTAAAAAATTTAATCAAAAACCACAGTAATGTTTACCATTTTGAACATTCATACAACATGAAGATTCTAGATAACAAACAAAGCAAAACTTGTAACAAATTTTGGAACATATTTAGAGACAGAACACAAACCTTGGAAGATTTGCTGCTACTTTTGGAAAGTTTCAAACCATGAAAAGAAGACACTGGAGTGGTTGGCTGAGAAGAACCCTTCTCCCAGTTGACAGGTGAGAGAAGAGCAGCATCAGACAATCTCTCAGAAACCACCGTAGAAGGTGGAAAATCATCATCTAACGTTCTAGGAACAAACATGCAAAGATTAAGACCAAGAGCAACCTTTGCTTTCTTCCATTTACTTCCCATTGTTGTTGTACAAAGATCTCAACGACCCAGATAGCAAAAGCTTGTTAACAATGGTTGTTGAAGAAAACCCAGATCTCAAATGGTAAAAAGCTTCGAGCTTTGCAAAGAGAAGTTGGAATAATAGAGAGAGAAGAAATGGGGTTTTATGAAAAGTAGTAACAAAGCACGAAAATCGAGGTAGAGAGATTGTGTTTTTTTTCTTCTTTCTTCAGCTTATGAAAATGAAAATGAAGAAGTATTAGTACTAATATTAATTGTTTTATACTATGTTGTTGTTGTTACTATTGATGTTGTTTTTGTTGACAATGTTGTTTGGCGGCCATGGACTTGGACAATGGTTAAGGATTTTGAGTGAGGATTTTGACCTGTTATTTTAGGGAGGTCCTTTTTTAAGACTAAAGAAAGAGGAGAGGGTAAAAAGTTAGTGTGGAAAATGATTTTGAATTGAAAAATAAATTAATAAAAAAAGCACGTTTGGGTTGAATGGGGGAAAAAGTTGGATGCTTTATTATCCTCTTTACTTGTATCATATCATCATGTCTGCATTTCCTTTATTATTATTCTCCTTTTTTTGATTCAGATTATTGTTATGCATCACTCACAAATTTGCTATGAGAATAGTAAATATGATTTTATTAATTTTTTTAAATTTGTAAATATAAAGTGACATTTAATATGATATAGACTTGAGCTTGTTTCTAGTGTCTCTATTCTTTGCACAAAGTCAATGTCACCATGAATTAATAATAGTTTATTGCGGTTATTACTTGAAACCTGATATAAAAATAGTAGGTAGAAGCAACTTTACTGTAAGGCCACCACAACTTATTAGGCATCGCAATTTTGTTGACTATGGATCTATTTGGTACGGTTTATAAAATAAAATAAAAACATCTGATATTCTTGGCAACAAAAAAAATCTGATACTATTTATTAATTCAGAAATTAATTTTTTAGTAAAAAGAATTCAGAAATTAATTTTAAATATTTTTAAAATAAAACTGTTACCAAAAATAATTCTATAGATGAGTTACTGAAAACGGGGGCGTGGATCCTCCCTTGTAAAGTTTTCACCAGAGGAGGTCTAGTGCACATCTACACCATTCATTTCTTTTTAATAATTGTAACTGCAGTCATAAAAAATAAAACATAGGCTCAAATTTCACTACACAAAAAATGCATGGGAGATGATCTCTTCCTACTGAAAACACCTTGTTTAAACACAAATTTCATGACAAAGTTTATATCTTTGTATCGTTAACAGATTCGTTAGTATTTTCCAATTTAAAAAAGGGTTAGGACCTCTTTTCTACCAATGAAAACATAAAAACTATTGTCAACGGCTTAAAAATGTGGTACATTTAAAACTGTAATATAAAAAGTAAATACTACAGAAAGAAACCACAAAGCGGGGCTATAGAGAAACATGTTCCTTTTAAACTCTCATCAAGAAGTCAAGAAGAATATTAATACTAGCATAAATAGGTTCTATCATAACCAACGAAAAACCAACATCATGGCCTTTAAGCGTTAGGGCTTCAACACAAGAGTTTGCTTCAGAGTGAATGTGTTTAACCTAAATATATAGTTCAACTTAGAAGGTGGGTATGAGAGAGGACATCATCATAAATGAGAGGTTGAAGATCGATTATAAATCATATTGATGACATATGTTAAATCAACTTTAAGGATAACATAAGTCGGCTTTATTTTTCTACCCATTTAATAGTCAAATAAATAACCTCATAACTCGAAAAGTCAAGCATTTTCTACTATAAAATTACATAAAAAGAGTCATTCATAAAATGACCATGATGATCTCTAGTGAGGCTGCCACAACCTGACTTTCATGAATCTAAGAGTCATCAATGTTAATTTTGACAAGGTAAGGAGAATGTTTTATCCTCGAGTATTGAGTCTACATATATTTTCATCTTGAGATGTAAAACATAAATTTATCTTCTTTCCGATCTTTTGAGCCATGTTAACCACCTTGAAAGTAATTAAGTTAGCAAGTTCATTCTCTTTGTAGAAGGCTAAGTTATTCTGGCCTTTACAAAGAGTTTAAATTGACAGACCAAAGAAAGTAGAAGAATTGAGGTTGCTAGTTCCATTGTTCTTTATTGTGATGTTCCATTCAAGTCATGCATGTAAGCTGAAGCTAATGAATTTAACCTAGTTGTCAATGAAGCATATGCATGATGATGGATTGATGGTTCTACATTGAGATCGACACCCGCGGGAACATGTTATCAATGAACCACGAACCAAGTTCTAGAGATATTTGCAATCGCATGACATAGCCTAAAATGCAAGGCATAGAAGATTGAGCTATAGTAATTCAAACTACGACAGATAAATTGTTTGTTTTTCAAAACAATCAATTTCTTATTCATTTTTTCAAAAATAAAAGTGCAAGAGTTTCGAAAAATCCTTTGTTGCACCAAAGGGATACCAGATTAGTGACAAGATCATTTGTTTTGCTCAATGTCGAGAATCTATTTCTATTTTTTCAATTAAATCCCACATTGCTTAATGCATATAAAGGAATGTTTATAAAACACGATAAAAATGCGAGGGCATTGTAAATATAACTAATATGGTAAAAAACTTCACAAATATTTGGTATGCTAAAGTATATGTTTGAACTTGCAATATCTCGTTTCTCTATACTTAGCTTATGTGACTTTTATTTCTAGACTCTTAAAAAAAATAATGAGAAGCATCTCTTATGTGAATTAATTCTACAACTGTGATATTTGAACGTCCGTTATTTTCAAACACTCATTCAACTTTTTTTTCTTTCTCTATCTCTCTTTTCTTATCACATCATCAACATATATCACATTATTTTATTTCTTTCTCTCTCAATATGTGAATGAGTGGATTGATGTGTCTATGAAACATTTTTCTTAATCATATTCCATTGATTAATTTCGGTATGCTACAGAATTATTATTTTTATAGGGGAAGTTACAGAAATGTTTTCTTTTAAAATTTTACTACTATATACCATCAAATCATTAAAAAATGTGAAGCATGAAGGACCCTGTTTTTTTATTTGGGTTTTGTACAGAATAGTGAGTATATACTTTAGGCACATATTTTAATGTGTGTGGCTTCTTTACGAAAATAATAGTAGTACCATTGATACCATTACCCGCAATCAAATAAGCTTAAGCCAACTCAATATAAGCTCTCAAATCTAATGTAATGTCGTGATATTACTTTTTAGGCTGGGTAGAATCAAACCTGATCGATGAAAAATGCTCTTCAATTATTGCAATCTATGGTCTAAAGTCAATGATCCTTTTAAGCCAATTTCCCTTTTGTGAAAGGGTAAATGAGTAATACATGTCCTTATTTTTTTTTTTAATATGTCTCTCTCTCTTCCTTTACACTAATTAGTGCTTAAATGGAATATTGATCAAGTTGTTTAGTGGAACAGTGGATGAAGTGGCAACATGCCATAATCACTCTTTTTGTATAAACCATAATCTCTTTTTACAAGCCCTAATGATATAAAATTAATCAATTATAAAAGAGTTAGCCATTGATATTGGATGTTCTATGTGACTCGGTTCCATGAACTGGCATGGCCCTCTAGTGCATCATGGTGGATTATTATTGTATGGCATGAGTCAAAATGGTAGGATTTTTCTTAATGATTAAATCAAGAAAATGAAATGTTTATTTTAGCATTCACATGAGATGATGATAAGTATGCCACACACGTGCACATCATCACAAGTGGTACCCATGTCAACCCTGTTGACATTAGTGCCTGCCAGTAGATCTCATCACATGCATTGGGTTTTTACTTTTACTTTCCGTTAATCAAATTACTACTTTCTTGCTTTTTAAATTAGAAAACTGACTTGATTCATTCAATGGTAAAGTATGATTTTTAGTGCTTGTTTGGATTCACATTTTCTTTTTTCACTAAATTTAGATTTACTTTATAGAGACTCAAAAAAAATAAGAGACTCAAAAGTGACTTTCAAAATTGATTTTTAGAATTTTCTGATTAAAATACGTTTATCTCTAGGAACAATTTAACTTAAAATAAGAATTTATAACTTTAACCTCTAAGTGACAAAATCACACATACAAACGTTGACAAGTAAAACATTGATATTTCAAACACATTTTAAACTTTTCAAATGTTTTTATAACTTTTTTTATTATATGAATTGTACTTACAAAATACTTTAAATATACTTGTATCTAAATATAAATCGTTTTTTTTTACATAAAATAAATAAATTTAATAAGAAGTGCTAATTTTACAATAATTGGTTAAATAAATACATATATAGAATTCACAAAGGTGATTTTAACCTTTGATGTCTTCGTAGTTTTTAGGATGCGTTTGATTGTTAAAATGTAAGTATTATGACAAAACAACACAAGACAAAACAACTAAAATACGTTTTCAATGCATTTTATATACAATTTTAATAAATACTTACTATTTAAAATCTTTAAAAAAGTGTCTTAAAAATATTCGTTAGTATTTTTCTTAAAATAAAGTGTTTAGACGAGAGAAAATAATTAATTAGAATATATAAAAACAAATGCATAAAAAAACACCAAAGGCCAATTAGTTGTAGATTTCCAACAGTAACCAAATCAAGTTCCGTGTGAAAGAAAAATGATACCTATTCAAAATAGTTAGGTCAAAAACAAATTAGGAGAAAGTCCACTTCTTTTTTTGGTTGAATAGTTTGTCGCACTATTTCGAATACTACTATTATTATCATTCAATTATTTAAATAATTTGAGCATAAAAGCAATTATAATGTTAAAAAACGTTAATGAATATTTTTAGAAGTTAATTTTTTTTAAATTAGCAAATATTATTCTCGACAAGATTGTGTAAGACACACAAAACCTACTGTTTAAACCAAAAACAAAATTTTAAACAAAGCGTCGTATATATGCGGATCACCTAAAGAACAAAAGCTCCCACAGAATTTCAGAAATTCAATTGATAGGCAAAGACAATAACATATTTTCTGGTCAAGTAGTCTAACGGCTACATAAATTCATCTTAAATATGAATAAATGGAGCGTCTGAGATTCAAACTATGACCTACATATATAATATGCATTACTTCTTGCCAAGCGATCACCGGACACCTTTGTATATTTCAACTATATAAATCTTGTACGGCCGAACAAAAAATATTCACGCGGTGAATAATATAATTACTTGGTGTTTGAATTTTCTTAATTTAAATATGCTACTATTGTAAAATAGTTTCACATATGTGTCCAATTAAAATGTATAAATTTCTTTATATTAGCCAGTTTAGTTGGATCCAAAGATTATATACAATTCAATAATTTTCTAAAACATTTCCTAAAAAAAAAACTAAAACATGATTAAATGATACTACTTCACAAACAAAAACGATATTTCGATGATGAAATTCGGAAAATTAATAGAAAACCCAAGCTAGCCACTAAGGCATAAATATAGATTATTAGGAGAAACTCCGATTTGGACTAAAATGTTTTCGTCGGTTATAATAATGAAGTCTCCTGCAAAGTTTTGTCCTTGAACAGTGCAAATTATTTGTCCTGCTTCATAGTATTTTCAAAAATTATGAAAACCAATATATTCTTGGTCAATGTACCACGCTGGCATCTCAAAAATGGCATTGAATGGTCAAAATCTATAGCCTGGAAAATTGAATTTTTCAGCATAAAACACAACGATTTATTAGAAGAGCTACAAATCTTACAAGTTGGAATAACAAATAGTACTCCTACTATGTGTGATTTTCTAGAAGAAGAAGAAAAAACTCACGTAGAAAAACCATGATGAAATTTTTAGTATACTTCTACTATAGTAGTTTTTATATATTTGTCGTCAGTTTTCCAGAATCCAGACCATCAAGACTTTTTTTTAGGAATGAACATCAAGACTCGACTCTGTCATTTTGGATTAACCATTTGATAGCTTCAATATAATGAATATTCGTTAAAAAAAACTTTAATATAATGAATAGATTGAATTCATGTGCATTGTTTTTTTTGAGGAAAGTTCATTGTTAATAGAAATTTGTTTACACAACAAATGATGTTAATGTTAATGTCTTTGTCAATTAAGTGTATCTTTAATTTAACCGCGATAATGTTAAAACCAGGGTGACCTACTATGATTGTTATGCGTGTTTGCGAGTCGATTTGATTCAGTATTGAGAGAACCTTTTGTTCAACCAAAGATAGACAAATTGGTTTGATTTAGATTTACATGTTTTTGAGATAAAGCCAAAACTGAGCTAAACCAATAAAAAATATGCTGGTTTGGGTCGGATTGATCGGCTAAACAAAAAAAATAAACGTTTAAAAATATTTGAGAACTTCGTCAAATATAGAACAAAAATTAAATTAAAACCATTTCAATAATCAAAATCTAATGTCAAGTTAAAAAAAATAGTATTTCTCCCAAAAAAATATATTAAAAAAACGAGTGTTCAACCAAGTCTCACACACCAATTGCAATATAATACAAAGTCAAAATATTAAAACTTTCGAAATTAAAACTCTTAAAAGTGTATGGCCACTTCTCTTCTGCGACTTTGCGAACGAAAAAAATAGAACATGTGTGATCGGGTTGGGCATGCAGATGACTTGATAGAAATTTTAAATTTCGTTGTTCGAATCAGACATGATTACGGTTTGAATGGTTTGGTTCAGTTTTATTCCCGATCAAAAAAGTTGTCCACCCATATCGGAGTTTAGTTTGATTTTATCCAAACTCATGAACACCATTGATTTTGGCAAAAACTAAAATGTGTAGCTTCAACAATATCACCATTGTTGTTTTTGGACTTCCAAATTGTTGACTATGGTCTTAAGAACACTCTTAATTTCGAAGGGACGGAAAAAGGAGATGAATAGAAGAAAGACTCGTCAACACAAGTCAAGAAAGGGAGAAGATAGAAAGAGTTCCCGACAACTCAATGAAAACTATTTGGTGTGATTTTTGAACTAGGTGAGCTCTCCTTTTATAGGGAGAGTTTGTAACTAAATTGGAGAAACTTCATAATTAAGTAAACTTAAGAATTAAACAACCTAGAGATCAGCTTAAGCAACAAACTAATATGATAAGTTCAAAAAGAAACAAACCCACAAGATTAGCTGAAACAAACCAATGAAGGAAAGATGGTAAATTCAGTTGGATTATCAATTTTATCACAACATACATAACCTAAAATTATGGGAAGTTATATGAATAAAGAATAATAATTATTATTATTTTCATCATTATTAGGTATTTAAAATTAAATACCACTATTTAAACACTACTAATGTGTGTGCTATTTTATGTGGGACCCCCACACTCTATTTTTTCAATTCACACAACACTATATCAAAGTTTTGTTACTTGATGTTTAATCTTCCAACCTTCCAATTTCTTTCCATCTTCACACCAATGTTCCAACAACCATGATAATTTGATTCATCAAATTAATATAATATAGAAAAATAGATTTAATTTTATGTGTATTCTTAAATATAAATTTGTTTAGACAACAAATGGTGATAACATCTTTATCAATTAAGTGTATCTTTGGATTGGTTTGAGATTGTCAGAATTACCGCGACCTCAAAAACTAGAATTTGTAGCTTCAATAGTTTCATGGTGGGGACAACGACGTGATTTCTCAAAACTCGTTGCTCCTCCAAGTATACTCTGAATTTATACCGAAGTGTCTAACCATTAATCTCATTATATATTGATATATTTATTTTTCAACAGATTATAAGTGTATGTTTAATATTATGGTGGATATACCAGAATCACGTTGAGTTACCGTGATTCTGACATATCTATTGTGATATCAAAATAGGCTAAAGATCACTCCTAGCCAAATGCACAAGATTTGAGTAAGAATATAGGTGAGGTAGAAGTGTTTGATTAGAATTAATAGCATATACTGGTATATAATTTTTGGTGGCAAACAAGAAGATCATGATTTAAAGTCAAGGAAAAATGTTCCAAACATGAAACACTTGTGACGCAATGAGTTCGCGTTGGTAACAAAACCTTATTTCAGATGAGTGGAAATTTGCAGAGAATATATGCTTTAGTGGATTATTATTTATTACTACAATGAATTAGTGGCCACCATTTGAAAATGAGGATCCTTTGAAATTTTATGCATTATACCTACACACTACACAGCATATTTATGGAATTCTAATAAAATTGCTTTTGAAAATGTATGGATCAATTCTGGTTCCCATTTGACATATCTATGGTTGGTCTTGGGGGAATAATGTCAAAAGGATTTTGATGCTTGCACTATGTATTGGTCTTCCATCAAAGAATCTTTATTAGGTCATGATGATAATTTTTAGTGCAAGAAGCCAAAATTAAATACTCCCTTCATCCCTTGACCTAGTTGACAATATACATTATTGACTTAACATATTTTGACCATATTTTTCTACTAATTCATAAAGATAAATAATATCATGTAAGATGTTGTTGGATTCGTCTCGATCAATATTTTTAAAATATTAAATTTTCATAATTTTTTTTAGTAGAGAATTGAAGATATCAAAGATGAAACATATGCATTGGTATGTGTGTCGGAGTTAACTAGGTCATCTAAAATAGGACGGAGGGAGTAGCATCCATGCATGAAATAGAATATGAAGACTAAAATTAACCATATAATTAGTTAGCTTTTGAGTGGAGTTGCCTATTCCCACTTACTTTACTCCCTCAAAAGACCAATTAACTTTTTAAGATAAAAGAAAAAACGCCCAATCTTTCTAGTATGCAAAAAAAGTTATTCCTCTCCCCCACAAGAAAACATCAATAAGGAACAAAGAAAGTGACTACTTTTCAATTAACACTCCCTCCTTTTGAGGGCACACACATGACTCACTCACCTTGATGAAGAGTGTATGTATATACTGTATTTTGTGTGCAAGAAAACTCATGAGTAGAACTTCTTCCTTGCAATGAGTGGTGAACCATTAAGAGAGAATCCTCATGAAACCCTTTGTGGGGAGAGGGGAATAGGATTCCCTTTAGCTACCTCCAAAATTGCCAGACTTTATGGCTAAGTCAACGAGAAAGCTGAACCTTTTTTAGTGTGCTAGGGAACCTCTACTCTCATGGTGCCTCCCACTTTTGTAATTATTCAAGATAGTATAAGATACTATACTTATATCTTTTTAATCCATTACTTCTACAAAATTATAAGTGATTAGACAAATATTCATCATCAAAATTTGTAACCTATATCGGTCAAAATAGTTTATCATTTCTTCAAATTGATAAAGACGCCCCTAAATTGTAAAGATCATCCAAAACAATTTCTTCTTCGACTCATGTTGTTAGAAGCTATGACATGACACATTAATCGAACGTGTCACATTGCATATTGATTACACATAGTAAATTCATTCGTTAGGGACTAATTTAGTTTGACATTTAGGTCATCTCATAAACAAATTTGTCGGTAATTGTAATTGTGCAGGAGTTGAAAATTGACAAATTAGTCTTTTTAAAAACCTAAATTGTATATAGAGAAATTACTCTTTGGTTTGATCATATATTGATGTGGGTTAATGTAAATGAATTACAAATTAACTTAACGTCTCATGTCATATTTCCTAACGGTAAAATTTAATAGATAATTTTTTTTTATCTAACACTACTATGCAGCTCATGATGGATTTGCCAATTTGTAAAAAATTTAGACTACTTTGACTGGTGCTTACAACTTCAACGAACAATTTATCAACGTACTCAAATTATAATTAATTAATTAAATCAAACTAAATTAATAAAAACATGTATTTTATGTCAACAAGAGTCCTTCGGCGATGTTGGGATTCGGAAATCTCTCTTATGAAAATGCAAAAATATTTTAATTCAAACATAATTGCATGTGGATTGAAGAAACTCCACCTTGTATTTCTGTTTTAACATTTGATTTATTATCACTTTCATTAATGAAATCGTCTTTAACGTAAAAAAAAAATGTGAAAAGGTTAAAAGTAGAAAATTTACATGCTCTCTTCTAGTTATCAACGGCTTCTTGTTAAAATTCAACCATAAAAATGTAAGAGCATTATAAGAGTAGTTCGACTTTCAATTAGTCTTATACGACTCAAGTGAGTAATTCCCAATGCATACTAAAAATATGTATTTACTACTATATAAGAATTTTTTTTTATGAGATAGACACAATGTCACTAAAATTTAATATCACCTAAATGCAACCCTTATTTTACTCCCTCCGATCTTAAATATAAGAAAAAATTCTTTTTTTAGGTTCATTGAGTAGTTAATGTATCTGGTTTACATTGTAAAGTAGATACGTTAATTATTCAATGAACCTAAAAAATGAATCTTTTCTTATATTTGAGACCAGAGAGAATATATACTCCTGAGTTCTCAATTAGAATTCTATTTATAAAATTAATAAAATAGTAATCATTATTTATCGACATGGATGTTAAAGGAGTTGCAAGTAATTACTCCCGAAGAGAACAGCCAACCAACGGTGGTTTTTGTTAATTATGATGTCACATGTACTGATGATCAAACAAGTCAAACCTAATCCATACATTCTGTGGGGTCCATATGTTCAAAAATCAAAATCATTATCCGAGATTGAGCAAATGCAAGTCTTTTTCTTTCCTTCAAAACCTAATTTTTTTTTCTTTTCTTCATACTTTAGTTTGTGCTAGCTAGCTTTCTTGTTTGCTTGATTTAGATTTCTACATAACTGCAACCAAACACATCAAAAGCCTGTCAAGACTCAAACATGAGAAGGTTCATGCAAATGTTTTGCAGAGAAGTTCCATTGGGGGCCTATAGATTTTCATGTTAGAGTGAATTTATTTTTCATGTCGTACGTACTCATGCATTTCTATTGTTCCCTACCATGACATAAATTAGTTAAATCTTGAGGAGACTTTTTATTGATTGACATCATTGAAGACACCCTAGCATCCAACACTCCTTCAGAGAAATGGGGGAAGAAAATTAAAGAAAAAGACCCTTTTCAATAATAGCCTTTGACAAAGAAAAGGTGGAAATAGGATAAAGCTTTTAGACAAACTTTTAAACAACAAATGCACCATAAAATTATTCAAATGTAAAACAAATGCATCTTTAAAAAAATGAAAATTTCTCACAAAAGAACTACTTTTTTTTTTTTCTTTCAATTATTGTTTTTATTCTATTATTCTTTATTTTGCAGGGATTATATATGTGAAGAGGGAAAAGGGACGTGTATACTTGGAGTAATTAAGGGTGCGTTTGTTTCAACTTTAAAAAAAAAAAGATTTTGAGTTACAAGAATCTAGAGTTTTTTTTGTAGAGATTTTCAAAAAAATCTAAAACTATTTCTGTTTGTTTACTATCATAAAAATCATTTTTGAAAGATTTGAAGTTCTTACACTTGAGTTCCTTATATTTAGAAAAAATAGATTTTGGAATAACTTTTCATTTGGAGGCTTAAAATGATTTTTTTAACAAAATGGATTTTTAAAAAATCTGAAACAAACACTACAAAAAGAAAAAAATAGATTTTTTTTAAAAAAATCCAAAACAAACGGGCCTTAAGCCTATATTTTTTTTGTAAAGTGTATCTTGCCATCTCAATTCTCTCAATAACAAAAAGAAAAGTTTGCCAATAAAATAATATGATTGCTCTCTCCACCCCACCTCCATCCTATATGCTCAAATATGTTAAAACACACTATTAAAATCGAACTTTTAATAGTGTATTTTTAGATAAAATATACTACTGAAATCTAACTTCAAGTAGAATGCGATATTTTCAAGGATTGGAGGAGCGATCACAAAATAAAGAGAAAAAAGAAGTATAGTCTCCGGAGAATGGTGATAGAAGGCCACTATTTAAGAAAATTGGTCTTCTCCCTTTCAAAATTGCTCATTCATTTAATTATGTCCAACATGAATTAACTCACGCTCGGATTTTTCAATGTGAATAAACTCACGTTGGATATTTTTCAACGCGAGTTAACTTACGTAGGCATCATCAAAAACAAAGAGGAGAAGAGCAATTTTCCTAACACAAGCATGGTGAGACTTGAGAGATATTTCATAGCCCAGTATCTTCGTTTTCAGTCCAGCCCAAATAATAACCTTAAGCGTGGGCCCCATAAATGCATTTAGCTCCAATGGACTTTATGACTTAAGCTCACATCGTTTTGCCTGCTAAATTGATTGGAAAGTTGCTCAATAGTCATTTCAATTTCGTTTTCTATCGAGTAGGAACTTTCTATCAACTATTTTTATGTATAAAATTTGATCGGGGTCGGGTCATAACTTTCAACTGATTTTTTTAATTGAGTGAGCAAATTTTTTTGTGCCCAAGTCTTATTCCAAATCTAGATAAGTTTTTTAACAAGTAAATGTAACAAAGTTAAATGTAGATTTCTTCCTTCAACTAGCTGAGTTTTGGACTTTTGCCTCGAGCATGACTCCTCTTATATCAAAAGATTATTAAATTAGGGTTTGCGACTATGAAAATGCTGAATTGAGGTCCCTATAACTTTAGACCACTTTCTCTTCCCCCAAACACCATGCTCGCGTGCAAAGTATTGAATCTGAAATCATTTCCAATGGACATAATTTAAGTTACTCATTTTGGGTAGCTTAACTCTTATTTAGTGAACTTCATTGTGTCACATCACATACAATCCACTATGTTTTTTTTTACTGCAATGGTGCATATTTTAACAACTCATAAGAGATTAACAATTGCACATAATTGTATTAACAATTGGGTCATGAGGGGTCCATAAATTACGGCGAAAAATAATTAAGTGCAGTACCCCTAAAAAAAGACATCAAACGACAGTTAACTGCAATTTTAAGTAAAAAGTGTAATTTCAAGGTGCCTCAGAGCAAATCAGACTACCTAAAGTGCAATTTTCAAAGATCATATTGGACTTTGAACAATCACATAAGTGAATTGGATGTCACATCTTTACCCAAGATTTTAAGGCATTAGGTATATGGATCCTCTCACTTGTATAGTGTTCAACATATGTTTTTTCATCCAATACGAGACTCTTACTCACTTGAAATACCAACAATCTCCTCCTCAAGTGAGTCCATCAATTTTTATGGGTATGCTTCCCACTCAAACGAAAGTTTTTTTTATCCATATCTACTTGACCACCGTTGTTTGCCTTCAACGTGACATGCCGTCTGAACATGTCGTCAGAAAGACTTTCGACACAAGATGGTTCAACAATCTTTTAGTTATAATTTACTAGCATATTATTCCTTCTAACTTATAAAATGCCTATAAGAATGGCTAACGTACACTAACTTATTTCTCATTTTCTCATAAGGAGTATGTTGGCAAGTTGCACTACACCTTTGACAATATTTATTTATTTTTTAGTTATAACTTCCTAACACACTACTATAAAATATATGCGAACGTAAGTTAGCAAATTTGGTAGGTTTTGAGAAACAAAATCATTGACGACAAAGTTTATGTGACAATACTTTCTGTGATGTATATGAATACTTATCTAAATGATGTGCATTGTCTGTCTCTTCTATTTAGATACACTGTAAAAACTAAAAACATTGTTGGCTAGGTACAACAAATAAAGCAAAAGGCAAACGAAGAATAATGAGTTTATAGACTTTTTTGAGTTTTGCCCCCATACACTGGTTTAGTTTGTTAAACCACCTTCCATTTTATTTCAACATGAATTACTCCATTCCTTGAATTTATTAGATGGTACTTGTCGTTAATGCGACCGTTATGCACCACATCACTCAGGTTAATCTCCACATGCCCCAGGGATTCCTGCATTTTGTTAGTTGAGATAAACTACATGAGGGACAGAACTAACTAGATAGAATGCATTTTCAGAAACACTGAAAAACAATGTTTTGAAACTTTTCAAAAAATTTAAAAATATTCAATCTATTTTGAAATGCATTTTCAACAACATTCATAATGCCTTCTTTGATGTTTATTTATCAGTGAAAATGAAAACAGAAAACACTAGAAGTAAACGGACCCTTAAAGTTTCAAGAAATCTTTTAGGACTTCGGAGGAAATAACTTATAAGTTGTAATGAAGAGAAAAATGAAATGGCACCTTTGACAGAAAACTGAAGTTCTTCCTCTTGCTCAAGACCTCAATGTGTATCTTCTCATGTAGAGGAGGCTCCTCCAGCATAAACTGGAATTCTTCATTCCAACGTGGTTGACGGGTTTTCTTCATCATCTGCAAAAAAATAAATTCCAGAATGAATTCTTTCAACCAAATTAAATAATACTAACTTGGCTGAGTCAATCATCCATACAAATGATAACATGATTGCTAGCATTTTTTTAACAATATAAATTTTATGCAGTGACAAAAATTGGTTTTGAATGAACAGATTATGTAATGTTGATTCTGAGCCACGCCTATACCGAAGGAGAAATTTTACCTTTGTCCTTTTCTTTTCGCCTCTAAAGGTGATCACTGCAAAGGGATTATTGTGATGACCCTCAACTTCGTCAGCCTCCTGTACCACAACTGAAAGCAAACCCGCTCCTTCTTGGACCTCATCATCCGATACACTATCAATTCCACTATCCTTTCTGACATATCCTTCTGAAGATCCACCGAATTTCATACTATCTTCTCTGAATGGAACAAAAGTCATGTCCACCACAATTTGCCCTCTAAACTTCTTATTTGGAGTCTCATTGACATTTGTGTCCTTAAGCAAATCAAGTGTAAATTCTTTATTTTCGTACGGCTTAAGCAGCTTTAGAGGGACTAACTGCATTCCCAGCTTGTCATGTGCACCAACCTGCACTTAATTGCATCTCATCAATGAATCAAATGGACAGAGATGAAAAATAAGATTGAAGAAAGATAGACTATGGGCCAAAATACTAATAACTAATCCAAAATTTATAAATCAATTGTCTCGTAAATGCCAACATAACTTTGAAGAAGAAAAATTAAACATGCAGCTGCCGACATACAGAAAACAAAGAAATTCCTTAAAAGTAAAAAACCAACTATGGGCCTCTAGTAAAAAAGGTAAATTCACTCCTAGAAATTGGTTCTAAAGTTTCCGTTTGAAAATATTGTATGGTTACCGTCCATCTCAGACGTGAATGTCATTAATCAGTTCTATTAGTCTTACACAAATAAATTAACAATAAAGATTCCAATTTTATAAACAAAGTTTGAAAATAAGTGGTCAATTAAGCTTCATTTGACCATTTTCAGAGGCAAAATGAAGACCATCCATAATCCATTCAAATATGACAATCTTAAGGGCTGGCACTAGATGCTTTCAAGGCATAGTGTTTGGTCAATAGGTGACTACTACTACTGCTATTCATGACAAGTGCTTAATACCAAAATTTGAAAAAGTAACCAGAAGAAGATAAGTAAAACCTTGTCCCAATCATAGACTTGTAATTGGAGAACTTGAGATTGAGGGTCCTTCACAACAATCTTGAATTTCTCATTCCATTGAGGATTCAAATTCCTCCTTTTGATAGTGGTTTTCTTCGCCGGAAGTTTGTCCCCGGTCAGGCTCAGTTTGACATATGGATCAGAAGTTCCTAACAAATCCATTTTCAAAAGCTTGACTGCCCTAACCACATTCACATGTAATATTCCCACTGGCTTCTTTATTGCCACCCTATAAATATGTGAAGAAAAATAAGGACCCAATTGCTAATCCTCATGTTTAATACAGAGCAAACATAAAGTTATTGTGAAACTTAAACTTTGACGATACTAATTTGCAGTATATTTTAATATCAAATGCATTATTTTAGATCATATGATATGTTATGTTAAATAGTAACATAATTCAAGTAGGACATCTGATAAAAGCTTTGTGCAATTCCAGCAATTGTTAGCCACTGAAAAATATTACTATATGCAAAATAATCACTAGGGCCTCACACTTAACTATGTTGGCTTATTTAAATATGCTAACTTATTTAAATAAGGAGCAGGTATTTGCTTATACTATATATTATTTGTAAAATAAAAAAAAGCAAGATAAAAATTTACAAAGCTTATGAACCATAAAAAGTAACTTCAGTGGCATATAGAACTCTATCATTTTAATATTTTATAAGACTTACGTTGATTCATCAAGTATAGGAATTTCCAAGATCTGAGGCCAAAGATAAAGGCTTGCAACTTGTTTTTTTATTGTTTCCTGCGAGAAACTGCAGTAGTTAGTTCCTAAAGTGAAGGGTGGAAATTTGACGGCGAGAAAGTAACAACAAAGATAACACTTTTTAGAATAGTGTAAGGGAATGTAAACAATCAACAAATCCATCAAAGAACTGAAGATTAGATGAGCATAGGAATGATAAATTTTTCACAAACTAAAACCACCAAATTCCTAAAATTCCGGTGTTCTTAGTGATCAATTGAATTCAATGATGTTAAATGAAATTTACAACTAGGAAACTTCCATTCGCAGGAAAGTTGACGTCAACAGAAATGGCTGTACCTGAACAAACCTATAAAGACCAGGTATTGACATGATGTCCCCTCCAGATATCGCCAATCCAAAATCCACATGAGGCTGTACATTGAACATAATTATTTATCAGATGAGAAGGGATTTTTCTGACTTCTAATAATATAAAAGCCGAGAAGTGAAATTAGAAGAAATAGAATATTTTTCCCTTACCTTCTCCATCAAAGACACCACAATCTTTGCAAAACATGGAAGTGTAGACACCAAAGGTCTTAAACTTATCCGCGGCGTCGCAAAAACTTGCAAGTCTACCAACTGAGAAAAATCAAAATCAATATTAGAGGAACTTAAATAACAATTATTATTTTCTAATTTTCTGTGAGGGCAGGCTTAACAGACCTGCACTTTGATCTTCATAGACAACACATGCAAGGTCAATACTATGTTTGGGTTGCCAGCCCATTTGATGACTTGTTCCATGACCAATTCCTTTTCATTTGTTTCCAAAACTTTCATACCTGCAGAATTGCAACAAACAGCGAAAAATAAATTAAATATAAGACAAGACCTTAATAACTTTAACTTACATGAACGTATAGGTTGCAGAAAGTGTTAAGTGAACTTTATAAAGTATATCAATATTTGATAAGGACGTGTCTACTTTAAACTTCGAAGGATTTATTTTACGTCTAGATTGGGTATTTTGGACGTGCTACCGAGAAGATACTTGAGGCACAAACATAATGTCAAATTGCCTTTCAATTAGTATTTTCACCCAATAATTTCATTCAATTCATATATGTTCATTTTAGCACCCAGAATGCCAATCTATAATCAACTATAAGAACTCCATGACTCTAAACACAACCTTCCCTTCGATCTCCTCAACTCAATTGCACCTCTACCATTCTATCTTTATGACACAAAATGACATCTAACCATGTGGTAACATGAAATTTCTTCTAAAACAGTTGAATTTCAGATTATACGACAAAACACAGCACGAAAAGATCAACTTACCACAGATGGTAGGAGGAAGAGTACCAAGACTCAATTGATCAAACTCAATTGCCTTGATCTGATACTTTCCAATGTATTCATCAAATATTGGTTGTGCTGTAGTTCTAATTATCCCACAAATTGCCTGTACACAAAAACAAAAACACCATTAAACAATAATCATCGAATAAAAACACAAAATTCCTCATATGATCACTGAATCAAGTACCTTCTCCAAGAAAGGCCACATATCAAATAAAAATTTGTTCAACCAATCAACCTGATGAAACATGCAAATATCAATAACACAGTAAAATCATCAAAATTCAAAGTTCAGAACTTATAAACAAAATATTGATAAAACTAACTCTTTCATAATCAGGTGTCTTCACCCAGAGAGGAATTTCAGGCATAAGTTCTTGCAAAGCAAGTGGGCCTAATTCACTAATTGGTCTAACAACAGGATCCTGCAACATCAAAAAACACTTTTTTCAAAAAAATAAAATTTTGAAACATACCCAGAATTCACAACGAAAAAGGGTATCTAAAACTCAATTCAGTTCAGAAAACACTGATAAAAACAAATGTGGGTTAAATTGAAATGAAAAAAATGATCATGCAAAAAGATTAAAAAAAAAAAAAACACTAACCTTGACTTGCTTTGATTCAGAATAAACAAAGAGAAAGAAACCAAGAAGAAGACCAAGAGGAATTCCAATAGCAAAACCAAAAACACCCAAGAAACTTTCAAAGAACCCCATTTTTGGTGAACAGAGCAATGAAGAAATTATGGTTTAACGTTTGAAGGAAAAGGTTTAACAGTTACCGACGCAGTTTAAGGTGGCGAGGAAAACTAAAAAAAATAAATAAAAAAAAAATGAATTTAATGTTTAATTTTTTTGACCAAAGTGAATGAATTTAATTAATGTTATATGGTGAATATGGCAAGAAATGAAACTAAGGAAATTGTGAGTGGTTATGAAAGCGCCAAAACCAGAACATGACACTATGACAGACACCCTCCTATGTTAGTGGTTTTTAACTTCAAAAGTGGCTCTAACTTCGGTTTTTTGGTCATATATGTAAAGTGGGGTCCATATCATATTCAAAATAGTTTGTGTATCATTTCACACGTCTCTTTGTCAAATTAACAAACTAAGCGTAGCTTAATATGATAGACTATCTATATGATATGTCTAATATTTGATATGTATCTTGAATGAGATTACTTTTGATGGACAAAATCTGTATAAAAGTTAAGCATTATTGTCTTATACTATCATATTATGTGTCTTTTTTAAGATAATGACTTTTTTTGTCATTTAAAAAGTTAGAAGAGTTATTCGATTAAATGAAACATTGTCAGAAAATAAAAATATCTTTTTTTATTTTATTTTATTTTAAAGTGACAATTATTTTAGATTAAGAAATATTATAAATAAGACTTTTATAATGAGATAGAGATAATAAGAATTTATGGATTATATATTGTAGTCAAATAACTTAGTCTTAATTCTTAAGTTTTCTTTTATACAAATTAAGAAAAATTATAAATGGATGAATAAATATGACAACTTTACGAATTTTCCTTATTAACATTGATTTTCTTTTTATATAAAAAAATTAGAGTGAAGGATGTTGTCGGTTTAAGACGATGAAGTTCTTAGAACTCAAAGAAAAATGGTTTACATTTACCTCCTTTTAAAGCACTAGTATAATTCAAATTCAGGATCTCTCATGTTCAGTGTCTATTTTTTTTAATCATTAAATCAAATTCTCAAAATTATAATTATTTTTATTAAAATATTTTATTCTTGAGAAGTTTAAAATATAAATTAGTATTCATTTTTATATGTTCATGGTTATTTTTTACAATTTAGACCAATTCATTGCTGATGAATATTAATAGTTTCTTATGATATCATAGGGTGCGTTTGGTTTGCAAAACAGTAAGTACTTGACATAACAGTACAAGACAGAACAACACCGCATAAGACATAACATGACAAATTTTTATGGCTTTGAATAATTTTTTTGTTTTATACAATTTTTGGGGGACAAAATAATATTTTGGTATTTTAAACAACTTGTACGTGGGGACAAAAAGTTGTGTTGTGGTTTGGTGAGGGACAAAAATATCAGTTTTTGTCTTATCCTTTGCCTCCAGTTTGTCTTGTACCTGAAACAGTTTTACAAATCAAGCACTGGACAACTAAAGTTGTTCTGTCATGTCCTTCATTTTTTAGCAAATCAAACACACTCATAGTGTTTGTAAATATAACATGGATGTTCGTGTTGTATCCAGCTGTATCTCTAGAGGTTTCATTCATATCTTATTATGGATAGGATATTAATTATTACGATATTTTTTTTGTCAAGCAGTTTAATGACTATAAATTCACAATTTTAAAATGAATAAGTATAATGTTTGGAGTTTGAACTCCAACCCCTACATATATTATGTTTAATGTCTCTACCATCTGAGAAAAGATAGGGGAAAAAGTGCAATAAAACCTTAAAATAATACGATATCTCCGAATTTATAGGACTTCTTTACACAATTTACGCATATTGATTTTTTAAAAATGAATACTATATCTAAATTATCTTTTGTGTATAAATAAATTTAATATTTATTTTTTATATCGCAAGTCAAATTGATACCGGTATTATTAATAAAAACTTAATAAAAAATATATTTGAAAAATATCTTATAATTAAGGACAAAAGTATCTTCTAAAAATGTATTATATCTTATAATTAAGGACAAAAATATCTTCTAAAAATGTATTATTATTAATTAGTGTTCAAATAGGTACTCTGTACCCATCTGTCTGCTCTTTTTATTGCGATAATATGTATAAATTACGAACAATATTTTTTTTACAAAATTTTGATTAAAATAATTTTGATTTTGATTAAAATTATAGGTATAGATAATAGATATTTTGCACTTTCATATTGTAACAAACTATACTTAACATTTTCAATGATATAAATAATATAATATAAATTCTTATCCTGTTGAATGACACCAACAAAATAACATTCATATAATCAAATTTGTTTAAGGGTGTATTGAAAGTGAAAAAAGACAACCTAAACCATATATTCTATTTGTAATATAATATAGATGTATTATATTTAAGGGATATGTTAATTTAGTTTGTATATTGTAATTATTTTTAAATGTTAATCAGTGGATGTCATAATTTTTTTTTGAATAATTAGTGCATGTCATAATTAAAAAGTAGTAAAATATTACATCATATTTTTTTATCTTACGTACATCAATCACATGGTGTCTATATTGTCTTTTTCTTTAAGGGTCTATATTGTCTTATCATATTCTTATTTAACTTAATATCCATGATATCACATTTCTATTATACCACGCGCATCAAATAGACTCGTTAACTCCTTAAAAAAAAAAGGGAATTAGTCACTCTAATTCTTGAATGGGAATTGAGTAGTCTCTTTATTCCCTGAATGCAGAAAAATTGCAAAACAGTCCCTGAATGTAAACTCTGTTAGTCAATTTCATGGACTAAAGTGACTAACAAAGTCTGTATTCAGGGACTAAATTGACTAACGAAGTATACATTCAGAGATTAAATTGACTGATATAGTCTATATTCAGGGACTATTTTACAATTTATCTGCATTCAGGAACTAAAATGACGATTCATTTTCCATTCAAAGACTAAAATGACTAATTCCCCATAAAAAAATAGACTCATTTAACGTACACACCAGTTTGTGGTAAAACAAAAGTTATAATGTGCATCGTTTTCATTTAGAAAAGTAAGACATTTTTTGCTATAAAAGGCAAGAATATATTGTGAGAAGGAAAAATAAGACTTCTATATAATAATATTTTAAAAAATAAAGAATTTGACTTTCATGTGTAAAAAGCTTACACAGAAATAAGAGACGAGCAGACAATAAGTAGCGTCACTAAATAAAAAATATATGGAAGTTCCAAACCTCTGGTGTTTGGAAATAATGTCAAACATAAATTGTATAAAAACATGTTGATTGTAAGACCATGTTTCTCATGTTCGACTACATTGCTTGGAGCGGCTTTGAGGGTTGTCCATTCCACATTAAAAACCTCAGCATTCAATCTTACAAGTGGAAAAATTCCAGTCAAATAGATGCATGCATCTTTCCCTCCTAAGTGTCAGTCTGCTCTCCTGCGAGTTGGTCAAAAAGTTCACATGCGTCTCTTTCTTTATAGATACTCATGTCTGCTTAAATATATAAAAAATGACATTCGTGACAAAGTCATGCCTATTTTTGAAGCCTGGAAGCTTCCTCCAATCAAATTGTGTGCTCTCGAGAGGTATCCAAGTACATTGGACCGTCAATATATTCCTAACGGCTTAAAAATCCACTAGAAAGGCTTAGGCGCCCTCCAGAAGGGCTCTAGAAGCCTAGGCATGCCCTTCCAGAGGCGCCACCTTAACCAACTTCTAGAATATAGAACCGGGTAAAAAGATCTAAAGCCCAGCTTCCATGGGGCTTAACTCACGCTAAAGCAAGCCCACAAAGTGCTATAAATACCACCATTGGGATCATTCTCAAGACATCTCATAAACAGTCTAAACCTTAGATACAATTATTGTACACGTCTTATGTCAAACAAAACAAACCTCATTAATAGAAAATTATGGAATTATGAGGCGATACTCGAGGATAGTTCGATACTCTGCTGACGACGTATGCTGGCCTAAACTATCAATAAGGATAGGTAGAAATAAATCTTTACTAAATTGGTGGCATAAGTTGAATAATATATTTTGAGTCAACATAAAAAACACCATTTATAAACGGACTACCATTTTTATATAATAGTTTATTTTGAATAATTTATAAATTAAATAACAACGCTATAAAAAAATATTTTACTAATTGTGCATCAAATTTTTTGTGTGCAGGCATCAAACTTCTTTTAAAATAAAAATACTCGTCTCAATCACTCAACTAAAAATTTTATTTTGACTTAATTAAACGTCCCACTATGGTGTTTTTTTTTTGTTACACACTATTGTGTTTCATATTTACACAATTTTGATTCAAGATATCAATGATTTTATTGAGCAACATAATGTCACAATTTACCGCACTCTTTAAGAGGAAAACCAACATGCAAATTTTGTGGCTAAACTTAGAACTTAATCAAATATAAACATCAAACATAGATCTCCTACTCTAGGGCTTTTTGATGGAAGATCTTTTGATCTTTTTAAAGATTGACGTGGCTGACACTTTCTTTTCTAGAGAGTTAGTTTTTATTCTTTTTGTTTTGTTTAGCATTGTAAACAAAATTAAAGATTTGAACATTTAGAGAATTGCTTTAAATGCTCTATTTTATCATTAACCTTCATCGACAAAAAAGTAAAGTAAAAAAATGTAATAAAAAAAGTAAAGTAAAAATTACTAATTGTTTTATTTTATTTTATTTGTTCTTAAATATAAGATTCTTTATCAAAAAATACTTGAATGAGATGGTAATACATATTTTTCAGCTTAACTATACGTCTGAGTTTGAATACAACAATGTTAAATTTTTTCTAACAAGAGTTTTATTAGTCATTACGGTCCTACTTAACTTGATTGATTAGTTTTTAAAGTTGCACACAGACGACACTCTTATTAAAAAAAAATTGTCTATATTTATTTATCTCTATACAAACCATTTTTGTATATTGGTAGGTGATTAGAGGCTAACTTGATAATTGGACATCTTCCTCTACTTCACGGCTGAGACAGATGTAAGTAGTCTTTCATAGGACCATCTTTGAATTGGGACATATTGCCTGCTACGTTGGCCCTTGACCCAGTTAGAAACGGTATGAAACAAACTAGTTAAATGTGTGGAGAAAAATTAGTGATAACCAATAATTAAAGGGACCAGACAAAACAAATACAATAAAAATAAGATAAAAGAGAAGAAGAGAAAACACCATGATATTTTCAGTTCATCCCGAATCAATCAGGGGAAGAGAGCAACTCATCAATCCACGATTGACAAGTTTTTTAGAAATAGATACAAGGATTACAAGAAATTAACCTTCAAAAAGTTCTTCAAGAATAAACCCTAATTTCCATCATTTTTTCAATATCTTCCTTCGAACAAGAGACTCAATGATTTCGCTCACATATGTGTTTAGATTGTTTGTAAACCCTAAAGTATAACCTAAAAGTACTCAGTTTTTTTGTCTTTAACTTCCTAAGAATCTCCCCCTTTTGATAAATCATAGTTTGTCTCACCCGTCTTTCCTTGAACAAGAGTTACAAAGTGATCAAGGAATTTAGTTCTTGATATTTTCTAGTAACATCCCCTAAATTTATCTCCTTTACATTCTTATAATAACTCAATGATTTTCACCTAAATCTCTCCCCCAAAAGCACCAACTCTTTACTATTAGAGACAATTGACCTCCAAGATCCAAAGGTTACTTTATTGACAAATAGATTAAATGGTTAAGATTAAAAAAAATTAACGAGATCTTTGATAGACCAACTATAATGTTACTCCGCTTTAGATCTTTTGGATTAAAAGTTAATAGAGGATACCACCTAAACCTGCATTTGTTCTTTCCTTTTTGGTGCCATTGCATTTGACAATTAGTTGCAAAGAATCCGTCAAGTAATTAGAATGGTACGTAATGAGTTTTACATCTTTTATAAGTATGATGATTTTACTTTGAAAAGAAAATTTTAGCTGGCTAGTTTGGAATAATATGCCCTTATAAAGCAACGTGTTTATATAACTAAAAGTAAATCTTATTTAAAGATAATTTAGTAAAGTGTAATGTGAATGAAGTGATTTCAAATTGATTGTCAAGATCAATTAATTTATAGTATACTGTAGTATTTTCTAAATGTTTAGAATTTGGATCCATAAACCAACTGTTTGATACGAAAAAACAAAAATTGGAATTTCAAATACATTAATAGATTTTTATGTTTTTTTTTTTTGAAAAATCAAAGAATTTTATTAATAACAATTTTCAAAAAAGGCGTGTTTTGAAAATGAATTTGCAACTAAAAAAATCTAAAAAACGAACCAAAGTACCCGAAAACTTGAACACATCAACCACGTCTAAGATCAACAATCCATAAGCACTCAAAGTGAATGATCCAACCTGCACTAATTCAAATCATAATGAAAATATTTATAATAACTTTTCAACCACTACCATGATAAAAAAATTGAACGGCCAATTAATCGAGTATCATTACCTTCTTGCACCTTGGACACTAAATTATTACCGTTAAAGAGTCTTACATTAAATAAAATATAGATTAAAAGTGTGTTTATAAATAGAGAGAATCCTTATCTTACAAAGTTGGTTTTGTAGGGTTGTGCTAAACCCAACTACGATTTCTAAGAATTACTTATTATATTAGCATGTTATATACTATTATATACATACATACATATATCAACAATTAAGGCGGGGATTAAGAGCTTTCGGCAATAAACTTCTTTAAATGTATATTTTTTTTATGTTTCTTAAACAAAGTTATACTACCATTGGTTTTCTCATCAAGAGAATTTTAAAAAATAATCAAGTTCGAATTGATCTCTACTTATGCAATGTCTTACAAATTAAACCCAATAAAACTCACATGTCTGTAAGTGCTCATAAAAGTCTAATAACAAAAATAATCTAGCGTGTGGACATGCTCTATAACATTTCATAACTATTTTATTGAAAAATATTTGAGACCAATTTGGTTTTTGTTAAATAATTGACCATGCAAACCCATTATTTTGAAAAGATTTAAATCCAACAATATGAGGATACGTGCAAGTTTTGTCATGTGATGCTAAGATGCAAAGGCAAATGAATTTTCTTCTCAATATCTTCAAAGCGTCAATGCACCTTATATTTTGACTTATAAGTTATATATAATAGGTTTTGAATGGTAGTTGACAATTCAGCAAACCATGGTGAATCAACTAATCTGTATAAAGAGTACGTAAATAACTTAAAATTCAGTAAAAAAAAGAGAGAAGTAAAGGATCGCTATAAAACTCTTCGTAGCCATTTTCGCCTTTTTGGCAATGAAAATAAACTAGAAAACATGGCAAGAATCTAATCGAGTCTAGTCCGATTCAATTTAGTCATATTACCTGCTAATATAATGGGATATTTCTATCATTCGTTTAATTCGGGTGTAGTTTTGCTTTTTTGGACTTAGGCTCTCTATGTTACAAATGACTTTTTTTTTCCACCGTTCATTCCTTTCATGTGCCTTCCAAAATTCTCATTTTACCCTCTTTGAATTATAGAATTTGAAGCGAGTTTTGACCTTTTATGATTCTAGAATCAGAAATCAATCACAACATAGAAAACAAAAAAAAAACTGCCATTAAATCACATTCTACCTCAAGAGCAACAAACAACATAATTCAATCAAACCACTTTAACAACATAAACTCAACAAAAAAAATAAAACAACAATAATAATTGCAACAACATAATTAAACACAAACAAGATCGTGGATGAGTGAAACTAATTTTTTCATCGGGGATTCTTACATGTAACTGGGGTAGAGCAACAGTCGGGTTCGGGCCCGAACTCGGAAAGATGTATGAAACCGATCATCCAATTTAAAGACCCAATTCCGCCCACAAATTAATACGATTTGTGCGGGTTTCGGTTTGGACGGGTCTCGGTTTGATCAG
>Ga0315913_1000478_pt1 | contig 35867 bp, 12 predicted proteins | sample MpolsnodulesMG_FD_207736 | JGI IMG/M metagenome (GOLD analysis project Ga0315913, IMG submission 207736) | Medicago polymorpha root nodule microbial communities from Los Angeles, California, United States - small nodules | ecosystem: Host-associated > Plants > Roots > Nodule | place: USA...
AAATTAGGGTTGTTCTTTGTGAGCTTGTTGAAGCTAATTTCTTGTAACCCATTTGTATCTCTTTGTAAGAACTCTTTGATAGTGGATTGGAGAGATCAATCTCTCCCCCAGATTAGGTCAAGTTGGACCGAACTGGTCAACAATCTTTGGTGTGTGTTTCTTTTCTCTCTTTATCTTTTGCTTATGGTTTTGTGCTTTTCACTTTGATTCCTAGATTAGATCTAGGTGTTGTTATTGTTGTTATTGCTTGTGTTCACTTTGATTGTGGTTACTACTTTCTTTTACTCCACACATCATAGTTTGTATTGGTGTGAGTTCTAAGTCCGAATTCACAACACATATAAAATAAATATAAGACTCAAAATGAGTTCATGAGTGACACTCATCACCTTATCATCCGCTCTCTTTAAGAGTGAGGTAGACTCGATATAAGCACATAATTAGTTATGCTGTTATGATTAGGGACCATGTTTTATAAATTGACATTCGTGGTTTCATGGATAAACATAGACAAAAGACAAACAGATGTGAACAAAGCAACAAATGATCTAAGTCTAACAAAAGTGTGGGATATATTTTTTTAACTCTTGAAAACCAAACCAAGATGAGGAGAGGGAATAGCTTTAACTTGTCCCTTGACCATGCTTTCTTCATTAACATGATCAGGTGATCAAAACCTCTTTAGCTAAAGTACAGCTCCAAAGATTGTGACATATGGAATAAACATTTTTGAGACTCGGAAAGATTGCTGTGTGGCTTAATGAGAAGTATTACTAAAAGATATTGTAGTATTCCAAGCATTCTTTGCTTAAAGAGAGAGTTAGCCCCAACTCCATGAATAAAGCAAAGGACAAAAATAATTACTAGCTAGTGTGGTTAAAGGTAAAGCAGCACAATATCATCACAATAGCACCTAAATTTACTTAAGGAACAAAAGAGCAAAAGGAAATTTATTTTTTCAGTATTCCATTGCATCAATATTCAAGTAAATATATACAATATTTTCCGTGACACAAAAAAAATTAGTTTACCTATATTCTCTTAATATGGAAAGTTTTATCCAAAGCTGCTTTCAGTTCATCAAATTTTTTTGAAGGAAGGAATTATTTACATCTAATTGATGTAAATGGCAACAATGTAGAGAAGCTACGGCCAAAAGAACTCTTAATCTGGATAACTTTGCAACAAGTGGGAATCTCTCAAAGTAGTTCAATCCTTCTGTCTGATCGAAGCCTTGTGCAACAAGTCTTGATTCAAAGTTTTCTATACTAGCATTCTCATTTGCATGCATTCTCATTTTTTTGTACTTGCTTCCAATAAGCACAACATCTGAGGGTAATTAAGTCAGCGAATTCCCATTTTTGATGCATTGTTAGAACTTATGCTTTCTGCGTACCATTGTTATGAAATGTTTGAAGAGGGTTATGGCTACTTTATGCGTTAGAGCTAGCACTTATGTCGTAGTCTTTTTTTTTTATTATTAATTAATTTTCGATTTACTCCATTTAAAAAAGCTCAGATGGCTGTTATGTTATGTAACTAATCTAAATCAGTAAATTAAAAACAAATTATTAACTAATTTTTATACAAAAAATTCAAAAAGAAATTAAGATTCTTCTTCAAACTTAATGACACATCAACTATGAAGCATGAACTCCGACACGAACACGTCGACATTACTAATGTAAAAAATATAAGACACCGACACCGTTACATATTTGTTAATTTTTTAAAAGACATTCTAAAATGAAAATTAAAATACATATATAAACATCTAACTTTAGCAATTTATGTCATTAGAAAAAGATCTACAACTAGAATATCATAGTATTTGTCCTTTACTTATTCATTTGCTATCAAAAAAGCTAAAAATATTATAATCAACTATAATGTATATAACCCCTAATTGATCAACATTTCTCAAAACATATATAACTCTTGTATCTATGGTGTGCGGAAGCAAGAGAGAGAAAAAATTGTTTTAGATATTTGTCTGAGTTTTCTGACATGGCTCGTATGAGTGTTATATAGGTGTCGGACACCTATCGTAAGAATGTTGAAGTAAAGAAAAAACAATTATTTAAGACACCGATTCAACACGTGTCGTACAAGTGTCATACGTGTCGGACACCGTAACACACCTAATTTTAGAAGTGTCTGTGCTTCATAGGACGTCAACATCCATTCTCTAATTCATCATTAGGGCTCTCACAACATTCACGTTTTGAGACAAAAATGATAAAATAAACGTAAAAGAGAAATAAGTTTTAATTGTCTACGTGTTTTAAAATGTTTTCAAATTGTAGAAGACAAAGTTAATTGTAGATCCCCTTCAAAAAATAAATAAATTGAGATAGGGAAGATATAAAGATAAATATATGTAGTGTCACGGGTTTATACTATGTTCAAATTAGACTAGACACTAGAAAAAGTAATGCTAGGAATGACATGCGGAACAAGAGAACTATAGAGAATTTCACCGGCGGAGTTTGTTTGGGACAGGACAGGGCTGAGGGCATCGAAACAAAAGAAATAGTGCAGGTGATAGATCATAGATACAGAAACACCAAAAAAACCGAGGGTGCCTTTCTAGTCTATACTACAAATAGCTGTTCCTTTGACAACATTGTTTTTGAGGAAATCTTGTTTCAATTCCAATTTTGATTTTTATTCTCTCAACAACCATTTGTACTTCACTCACTCGTGTAACTTGATTGGACCAAACAAACAGTTCAGTAATGTACCTCTCATCCATCTCCTCCTAGCTATAGTATCTTTTATCATATATATTCCTTTTTCCTGTTCTTTCTTTCTTAATTTTCTTGCACTTTCTGGTCTTATTATATATACCAGCAAATTGTTCACACAGAATAGGGAAATGTCTTACTTTGAGCACTAACAGTGCAGGAACTTTTGTCCCTTTAAATAAAGATACAATTTTTGTTTTCGTTCTATTTGGCTGAGGATAACATATAACATGGAATTGCCTTAAAAAAACATATAGCATGGAATATAAAGTTACCAATTGTGCGCATGCATCTGATAAAAGAGGTGAAAGATTGAACTTGTTTATTTTTATTTCATACAATTCAAAAAATAATAATTCGCATTAGAAAGAATGAATTGATAGGCAGCTTAATTATTATATACCATTACAACGAAACAATTTAACTATAATAATTAAGCAATTGTTTTGAATGAAGTGACAAATATCACATGAAATTCATGTACATAATTGTGCGATATCTGGATTTGATCATGGTGAAGATGTTCAGTCAAACAAAATCGGTATATTATCAGTTAAGTTAGATCTTACAAATAATTGTCTTGACCTCTGATAGAATGCTTTTAGTTTATTTAATTGTAATATCAAAGAGTTTGCAGGGAAAAAAAAAATTAATGTCAAGATAATTTGCTATAATTCCACATTAAGACCAAAAAAATAAATATTATTTACCAACAATGAATAGATTCAAGTAATAAAAAATTTGACATTTAAGGGGGTTCAAACGTTAGCTCTTGTGTATGGAAAAACTTGATTGATAAGATAAAATCTACCTTGTATATGCCTCGTTGGTTCTCAAATGAAGATTAGTTATCGTTAATCGACGATGAAAACTTCGTACGTTTAACATGGTAATCCAAATAAATATATTTTGACCCTATTATTAAGGGTTTGCAAAATCAAATTTAAAGAATTTTTTTGTCTCATTTCTCCCTGTCTATCAATAAGGGCTTGAGGAATTCTTGTTGATGTATTAAATATGAGCTTGAAAGTTCCATATTAGATGAGAAAGTGAGAAACAGGTTCAATGTTATAAACGTGGGACACAATTTTTAATGTTGATTGTTCGATTAACATACAAGATGGTTTTATTTTGATTTTATTGCTGTGAAGTCTTAGTCGTCCAACCTCAATTTAATGATTGAGATCACTTACTGTGTAAGATGTGCAATTACTTTTTCTTTTTTGTTTGAAAACTCAAGATTTATCTCAAGGACTGAATAACCTAGGAGATCAATCGCATTGTCTATTAGTATGTGTCCAATTTAAGTAGGAGCAAAGTTTTATATGGACTACCCCAACACAAAAGTAGTTATCATCTGAAGGATTCAAACCTGGGACCAAAATATGAACACACTCCTAAGTATCAACACATGAATGTGTGATTCCCTTAGAGTAAAAGGTTTGAGAAAGTGGATGTTTAGTATTATCATACGAGTAAAAGTTTTATCTTGCAATCTTAAGGTACATAGTTCAACCCCCTCGAAGAAGGTTCTAAAATTACCATGACCATCACTTTGATTAATAAAATTTACTCACTTCCCAAAAAAAAAATATAGAAAAAAAGGTTGTGTTTAAATCATCTTAGGTCAATGTGATGGTGTTTTTCAACACACTTTATTTACTCACTTCACCAAATTTATATAATAATATGTTGTATTGTTGGTGTCATTTAAAAATATAAGAATTTATATTATATTGTTGGTGTCATTGAAAAATGTAAGAACTTATATTATGTTGTTGATTTCACCATTAAAATACATTGGTCCCCACTTATATTTTTTAAGTTTTAAGGTTTAAAGCAACTATTTTTTTTAAAAATAATTTGGTATTTGGCCTGAGGGCCGACTAGTTCGATAGGTCCAATCTCATAGTCCATTTGTAGGGGGTCCTATTTAAAGCTAGGGTGAAGTTTCGCATGGACTAGTCCATCAGAATTAACATCGGAATAAATCAAACATGAGACCTTGAGAGGAACACATTACAAGCCAGCATTATTCTGAAGGTGAGAAAAAACACAAGAAGGGGGGGTTGAATTGTGTTTTCAAAAACTTCTCCTTCTTACGTTATAAAAACTGTTCCCAGGATCAGAGTCTGATAGAGTTCAGAGTCTTAATGCAGCGGATAGAGAGTAAGAGAGCAGAGAAAGAAAGAACACAAGCAATTATGCAGGTTCCTTCCACAAACCGGAAGTAGTCATGTCCCCTTTGCACTTCCAAGGAGAGTTTCACTAAAATGTAATATCAAATTACAAGTTGCTCAAACACAAAGTAAGAGACTTCTCAATGCTCAAGGACAACTCCAAGAGACTTCCTTTGCTCAATGACAACTGAAAGAGACTTATATGCTCAATCACAAAAGAAAGAGACTTCTCTAAACAATTACAAAGAATTGAAAAGGGTTTTGAATACTTGATATACAATCAGAGGTATTCACAAAACAATGCAAACAGAACAGACTCTGTTTTTCTAGACACTTAAGAATTCTAAGATATGAACTTTTGTAAGAATTCTCTAAGTTGTTGATGTGAATAAAATTTTGCAGCGTTTTGGCTCAGATGATATGTGTTGGTCTTGTTATTGTTATTGTTCTTCAAGTCTTCATCCCTATTTATAGAGGATTTGAGAGACGTTGAGAACTAGCCGGTACATCAACTTGTCTTGACTGAAGCTTTGATTCTTTATCATTGATCTTTTGTCCGATTTGATAATTGTCCTATGAAGAATCAATTTCAAATCCATTCCAGTAGAGAAGGAACAATGTCTGCAAACATTACTGTTATTCTTGTCTTGATGTAGAGACAAGATGCAGAGATGGTGGTTGCAGAGGCAGACGCAGAGTTAGTGGTTATACACTTCGTACACTGTACTTTGTCAACGCTCTTAAGCTTCTGGTGAAGTAGCTTTTGATGATCGTGCTTCTGATGACCTTGCTTCTGATGACGTGGCTTCAGGAGCGCTTTTCTTCAGAAACATTTTCTTCAGACGCATTTTCTTCAAATGCTTTAAGTTTCAATATAAATTCCTTTGCTCTTTGACTTGTTCAACCAGAACCTCTATGAATAAGACTTTGATTATGATCCTGTACACTTGAACAAATGTTTAACATATCCAATTGACAATTTTTAATACCTTGTTATCATCAAAACTTAGAAAGATGATTTTGCGAAACACATTTTGTTCCAACATATTCAACCAACTCAAACGAGTTTAGTTCAATGCACATTTTAACGGTGAAATCACTCACATAACTTTCTTTTAGGTCATGGGGAGCCTCATTGGGCTGAATCTTTATATTTGGCTAATAGCAACCGCACAATTGAGATCGAACATTATATCTCCACTCAAAATCTTAAGACATTGAATTTACGAATTCTATCCAATGTAGAATTTACGGATTCTATCCAATGTAGAATTTTAACTCACACTTGACCTCTCGCCATCTCTCCCTTTAATATGAGACTTTTCGTGTCCGTGATTCAACACTAAAAATCTCGCTCACTCCTTAATCAAATTGAATCAAAACTTTGATATCAATGTTGCGTCACGAAAAGACTCAGAGATGATTCATATTAAGCCAAATACAAACATAAAATAAATGAGTTGTAATTGAGATGATCCAAATCACATCAAAACTCATCCATTCTCACCACATATACCTCAAAATAGGTCCCACAAACATTTCCCCTCACACTTTACGCCCCAACCTCCTCCTTTTTCCATATAAATACAACATCCTCAATCCAGTTTCTCTCTTTACCCATACATTTCTCGTTCCAAATATCATCTCGCCAACTTTCATTCATTGGTTCTTTTCTTTCTTCTCCTTGTTCTCGTGCCCTACTAGCATTTCCATGTGACTCACCCTTAAGTTTCTTAAGAGTTTGGAAAATGATTCCATAAGTTATGGTGGTATTAAGAACTTTTTTGTTGTTGTTATTTGTTAATTTGTACAAGTACGCAAGCATAATGCTAGCTGGAGCATTTTCATGCGAGCATGCAAATAACGACAATAGTTTTTGAAACAACCAAACACATTGTTGGCACTTCTATTGTGGTTTCAAACTCTCTATATAAACCACTTCTCAAAATGAAGTTGAGATACGGAAGAGACGTCAAGAGGAGACAGACTTGAAGAACCAAGAACAAGATTCTTTCAGTTTGGTAAAGTGATTTTTCAATACTCTTATTTTACTATACCAAACTCAATCAATTTTTACAATAATAGTTTGCTTTCTTCTTGTGTATATGTTATTTTTACAATGATTTTAACAATGGTTTTTTTTTCTCTTCGAATCAAATCAATAGTTATAATCACTCTATTTAGATGCTCAAATAACATCATTTTGTTTGGATTGACGACGAGTTTGGTGAAATTTCAATGCATAGTTTTGGTTATAATCAGGGTGGTACATTGTAATTTACTCAAATTTGATGTTAATTTTAAAATCTTTTTCATTGCTCCTATTTAATGTTTTCTTCTTTTAGTCAAAATTTTTTATTGTATTTTATTTTGACAAATTTTTATTGAATATTTTAAACTATACTATACCATTATGAAACAATTTATTTATTATGATAATTAAGAACACTATATATACAGCTTTTGGGAGAATGGAGATTGATTGTGACTGTGATTAACACAAAAGATAAAAAGAGAGAATCAAAAGAGTATGTGTCAGAATCAGAAAATTTGGCCTCCAACACACTTCCTTTCATTTCTATTCTTTTTATTTTTTTAATTTCAATTTTTGTACGATAAAGCAAACCTTACAAACATAAATATGATCATCATTACATTGCATACAAGATGACATGATAGTAGTAACCATAGCTATAGCATAGCATAGTATCCTTCATAATTGATTCAATCTTGTTCTAACGAGAATGAATGAAGGCTTTTAATTTTTCACTTTTTTATGTTTTGCTTTAGATTTTGTTTTGTTCTTCTTTTTCTGTTATACTTGATGCTGCAATCTCAATCCTCATGGCTTTTTCTTTTCATTTTTTTTAGCTTAGGAGCTTCTGTTTTTGTCGGTAATTTAATAGATAAAAATTCACTTCATAAGATGAATAAATGGATAGTCAATCCGACTCGCGTCAATATAACGCAATGTTTTTATCTACTTAATTAGGATCATTTATTATTACTTTGAATAGTTTTGCATTTTTATTTTTTTTCTTAAAATTAAAATAATATTTGAATGTTTGCTGCTTTATTATTCAAGAAAATGATTACCTGCTACAAAATTTTAATTTGTTTGTTTCAATTAAAAACCAAATGGTAGTACATTGGTATGGTACATTTTCCCAAAGTTTTTGTTTGATTCATTGAATTTGAAGCATAGATAATAAATGCTATTATTGCATGCTTTTGTTAATGTTATTGTTGTTGATTGTGTAGAGTGAAGGAGCAAAAATGTTGCAATGCATAACTTGTGCCAAGCAAACATCAGAAGATGGGGATGAACAAGTTCAGCAGAGAGGCACACCAACCACCAGAGAAGCCCCCAAAAATCTGTCTGCGCAGGTATACTCTCTCTCTCTCTCTGAGACCTATGAATTTTGCTTTTGCAGCTTCTTTTTCCATCTTGATGATGAAAACAAAACTAAATCAAGCCCTTTTTTAGGGTAATCCAATTGTGGGGACCATCCTTAGAATCTTTTGTGCTTTACCTATATGTATGTTGCTTTTAAAATGTTTTAAAAACCGAATCGGATATCGAATTGGTTAGATGTTTGAATTATATAATTCAATTGTGTTCAATTGTTTAAATTGAAATCAATCTAAATTAAGATTGGAAGTTGATCTAAAGAAATCGAAAACCACTAAAAATCAAATATTATTGGATTTATTGAATTTTTTTTGTGAATGCCGGTGAAGTTTGGGTCAAATGTAAGATTTCTTCTTCATTGAATGTTTTTTTGTGAATGTCGGTGAAGTTTGGGTCAATGTAAGATTCCTTAATTTTTTATTGGAATGAGATATTGAATTAATCTATTATTTGTTGGTTAATTATTTTTTATTTTAATAATACCTTTTAATTAAACTTAATTTAATTTACCATGATTTTATATATAATGTAGGTATTAAAAGTTTTTCTTACGATTATAATTTAGGTCAACCAAAAATCAATATAAACTAAATCACATTTAGTTGGATTAAATCAGATACTTCTAGAGAATTCATCTAATCAAACCGCATGTATCTTTATTTTTGTTTATATTTAAGTATGCGATATTTTGAGTTTTGATCTTATGAGACTAGAAGAAGAAAAAAGTATGTGATATTTTATATGAATATGAAAATGGATATTAGTTTTCTAAAAAAAAAAAAACAATTTTAGGAAAACTATGTGCTATACCTTGATTTAAGAATATATATATTATCTTGTAACCAAAAATAAATATACATTATCCATGGACTTAAATATAAATGAAAAAGTAAATGTAATTGACCAAATGCATAGTATATCTTTTTTTCCAAAGAAAATGCAAAGTATATCTTTTTTTGTTTATAATTAAGTATTCCATATTTTATATGAATATAAAAATGGATATCAGTTTTCTTGAAAATAATTTTATGAAAATTTACTTTTATATTATCTCCGGTCTAGATATAAATAAAAAGGTACATGTAATAGACCAAATACAACATAGTGTACTTTTTTTTGTTTATATTTAAGTACATATGTTTCTATGAATATAAAATGGGTGTCACACACACGGGTACACTAGTTCTCTAGGCAGGGATTGATTTGGTTTAGGATGACGTAAATGTGTTGTAGTGTTTTGTACACTTTATGTTGTTGACGGATGGTCCACATTTTTTCCTTGGTTTGGACTTTGGTCCATTAATTAGTTTATTTTATATGCATGTGGTGATGCTGCTAAAATGATATGATGTGACCACCATCATCATCAAACAATCAAAGTTGGTTCTTATTCTTTCTTGAGTTAGGATTTGTGGAACCAACTTGTCTAGTAGTTTTCAAGTACTCTGTTTGGCCAATTATAATTTCACATGACAAGAGAATCAAGGTGGTTTGAAATCAGAATTTAATCATTTATAATAGGGACATTATGTAATGTAAATACTCTTTTATGTTCTTGTCACTAAATTTTACAATCTAATATACCAAATTTTAATCAACATTTACTCTAACTATCTAGATTGTTATATAGTCATTTTAATTTAATATCTATGTTTTAATGAACTGTCTGATTTATGATGAGAACCTGGGACAACATGTTCCACATTCATCAGTTTAGTTAAATGTTGAGAAAAGATGTCTAGCAAAGAATGGAATGTGCCATATTCGTATCATGGTGTGGTCCATTCTTGAATTCTTGTCGTCACACTGTTTTTTCAGAAGTTTTCTATCATATATTCCTATGCAAATTATATCGAATGACATTTATTAGTAACTATTTTAGAATAAATAAAAATCCTCTACAGCTGCTGAAGTATGGTGTTGCAGCACTAGGGAGTCGTTAAATTTACAGATATAAAGTTTATTTTTATAAATTTAACGTCTCTTTATAGCTGCAGAAGATCCAATTTCACACTCTTCAATAGCCAAGTCTTTATTTCAATTTCTTTTTCTGAAATAAATCTCTTAAAAAAATGACCTACCATTGTTGTCAAATAGGATTGCCATAGTAGGAAAATACACATGGATTTCACCCAAAAAATTAGTGACAGTCTATTTTTGTTCACATTATAAATGCTTATTAGCTACACCTCATTTTCATGCTATTCCTTGTCAGCAACTATTGCATGCAAATTTGAGCTAGGCACATAACTTTTTAAAACTATAAGCAAATCTTGGTTGGATTGTCTTATTAGAGAGTATACCTTCTTTGAGACGCTTTTTGATACCTATAGCAACTATTTTGAACTAAATGTTTCTGATTTTTATGTGAATATGTTGACAATCATATTTGGATAGATATTGTTGAAATTTTCTACAAATAGGAAATGCTTTCCATTGAAGGCACATAGTTGATAGTATAGGATATATATGAGGTACCTAAAATGAACTTTCTATTAAATAGGGTATCTTATTTGCTTGCACATTACTTGTCATAAATTTATTTTCTATTTGGATTCTTCATACAATTAATTGGTATCTATGGTTACATTATTAAAACTTTTAATGCATAAATGCTAATATGAATGTCTTTTATTTTTTGTGCACATGCAGATAAAGGATATTGTACTGAAGTTTAAAGGTGTCTGCACAAAAGGATCCACCAGTTCCTACAAAAGAGGACTGAGATCATCTGCTGCTAACTCTGAAGTCAATTCTGAGATTCAATACCCTTATATGGGAGGTGTGAGCTTAGGTTCAACTCCTCCTTGGGACCTGCCTGTCAACTTCACTGGTGGAAGATCTGATCAAAGGTTTATAGGGGGAACTAGTGGTAACCGAACTCCTACCGTGCAAGAGCCGGTTGTAGCGGAACCTGAGGCTGCGGTGGAGGAAGACAAAGAGTGGGTGGCTCAGGTGGAACCAGGAGTTGATGTTACCTTTCTGTCTCTTCCTGATGGTGGAAATGATCTCAAGAGAATTCGCTTCAAGTATGTTTACAAATTATTACAAGCTTTGATTATTTTTACTTGTTTAGTTCTATTAAATACTGACACATACACAAACACCGGACACAACACTGACACGTTGACACTCGTAATGATTTGATAAATAGATGTAACCATATGTGTCAATGTCGTATTGGTATCAGATACCAAACATGTCTTCAATTTGAAGTGTCGGTGCTACATAAGTTTAGTTTACGTCTCATAATTTAGTTGTAACAATACTTATTGCTTAACTTTTAAATGTGAAGTCGAGAAATCTTTGATAAGATGCAAGCTAGAGTATGGTGGGGTGAGAATTTTGACAGACTCAAAGAGCTTTATAATGTCCGGAGTTTCAATGGTCAAGCTCTTAGCACTGCTCTACCATCTGAGGATGAGGTAAACTTTAAGTTTTAACATTCATATATGATGTTAAGACTCTCTTAAATGTAGTGCATTTTGATTGATCTCGAATTATTACATTGTTTCCTTTGAACAGCAAAGAGAAGCTTCTCTCTCAATGCATCAGACTGGAAGTGGAAGCAATGTGGCTGCTTGGGTGAACAATGATACAATGCTGGAGAATCAGTACTTTAATCCTTCAGGATTCACTATGGGTGAGGGAAGCAGTAGCAACCAAAACATGCATGCAGCTGGGTCATCCATGCAAGCATTAAGGTCTTCTTCTATGAATGAAATTTCCTTCAGCAATTCTAGTGACCCTGACTCAGAATGGATTGAGCAAGTTGAGCCTGGAATATTTGTCACAGTCAGGCAGTATCCTGATGGGAACAATGAGCTTAGACGTATCAAATTCAGGTAGCATGCTTATGTTTAAGCTATTTATATATAATAAAAGATAGTATACGAAAATTTCTATTTAGAAGATTGGTAGGGTCTGTACTGATGATTTTTTGAACTCTATTTGCAGCCGACAGAGGTTTGGAGATGCAGAGGCAAGGAAATGGTGGGACGAGAACAGAGATAGACTTCGAGAACAATACCTGCAGTGAAGCCTTTGTGCTATGCTGAAGAAAGAAGTTGATTGGAGTCTTCAAATTTGAATTGTATGTGTCATATACAAAACTTGGTTTCTCATCATTGGTGAATATGGATTCATAGCTTAATAAGTTATTTGGTTGAGTCAGTATAAATGTTTCAGTTAAATTTGTTTATTGGGGGTATAATGTTTTCAATATAATATTATATGTACTTGAATTATTTCACCTGGGATTATTATATATTATGGTCATTGTTGCTATAAATCAATTTATCATTTGCTAATTTTGTTTGCATAAGGCCAATTGGCTCTATACTTGTGCTTGCTTGAATGAAGTTGTTGTCAAATGCTTAAACTTCAACAACTTTGTGGCACATTATCAAAGATTACAAAGCTCTTGTGTGTGATTTGTTTAGAGTTGATATTGTGCATGGTAATCGTTCTTTAAATTACATTGCTCATAGTTGAGTTGGGCTTTCAACAACTATTGGTTCTAGGATTTGACTGGGAACTCCCAACTCAGTCAAATTATGTATATTTTCCTTAAGCTATGTTTCCGGTCAAAAAAAAAAAAAGAGGAATTAGTTGATACAACACTGTATAACCAAATTTTGAATTGATTTAGTTCTTTATCGAACTTAAGGTTGGTTTGGTTCAACAGAAGTAAGGTGAGGGATTTAAATGGAGGAAGGGAAGGGGAGAAAAAGAGATATATATCTCTTTTAAAAGATAAGAGAAGAGGGGAGGAATTTTAACTCTTATGTTTGGTTCACAAGAACCGTAAAGGATTTTGAAACTTACTTTTTTACCTTTAAAATCTTACAACATTCACATACTACAATTATCAACAACTAGACTAGTAGTGTTGGGTGATATTTCATAACCTTTGCACCACGTCCTTAGATTTTTATTTTTTATTTTTTTTTTCATTTTTTGGCGCCACTTGTAAGTTATATCTCTTCAAGTTACCAAGTCTCATAATTCTCAATCTATCTATTATTATATTTAATAATTCAGACCCCAAAACCATTTTGTTGACATCTCATCATTGCATTATTATCACTACTCTCTCATTCTGATTCATATTTTTCTCTATGATGGCTTCTTTATCCGAAACACCCACACTCTACTGTATATTGCATTCTCTATTATATCTCATTAAATTCAACTACTTCAGTTTTTTTTAGTTTAAGGCTATTTCGTAATTGTCAATACCACTCAACTACACATTAATCTTATCATTATTAGATATATATCATATGTTTTTTTTATATAAAAAGTCTATTACATATCATATGTTGAGTCATGCCTCTTATTGGATTGAATCATGTTCTCTTCCACAAAGATTGGATTCATCCAAACACGGTAGATCATTCATCGATAGCAGCTCAACTCATTTGACTATCTCACCCACCAGAATCATTTGGTGCATACACATTTAGAAACTAATATATATAAAGGTCTACTTTTTTTAATATCCTTCCTAATTAATTTTTTGAGCATAACATAACAATGAGATATTTCACTCTATTTATATATTTTCACCCTTGAGATTTTATGAGTAAAAAAACATCCACAATAGAGACCTTCAATTTGGAGTTCTTAAACAGGTCTCACGTGTACATTTTACTCTTATAATTTTTTAATAAGCACCCGGTCACTCCAATGGAGACCCTCTGACAAAAGGTCTAAATCAGTTCAACCACTAACTCTTCATCATTTACATTCTAACAATACAATGATTATTTTAATAAAAAGTAGTGTGGAATCCACTTAAGAATTGAGGTCTTAAATGAGACCTAAGTCTTAGAAGTCCTCCAAAAAAATATTCCCCTATTAGATATCAGGTCTTAAATGATGGAGACTTCACCACTGGGGTAGTCTTACAATCCTCTACAGGTGCAGTGTAGGCTCGACCCAATATTGAAGGTTTCAACACAAACTTAACATTAAGGCACTTAATTCAAAGTGAACTTCAGTGTAAAGTTATTCGTAGATCTGAATATGTCTTCTACAACTAAATTGAGGTTGGAACATTTTTGAAATAAAATGACTTTGTTAAAAACTAAATTTAGAATACCAACATTTATAAATAAATAAGAATTTTAAGAGCATCCATAATAGTAGTCTATTAATAAGGACTCATTTAATAGACCCCACATGTTCAACTCATTTATTAATAATTTTTTAATAAAAATTCTTATTAATGACTCCAATGAAAAGTGCTTAAATAGGTCACACTAACTTTACGTCATTATATAAAAGTAATTTATTTTATTAAATTATATATTATAAAATACTACTTCTTTTGAAAGTGGGACCAACTTGTACATATTTTATTACTTATTTTAAACATGGAACTCATTAGTCGCTCAAGAGATAAGAGGGTCTTTATATAGTTGTTTTTTACTAAATAGGTACTCTTTTTTTCTTCCTCTAATGGAGTCCTTAACAAGAGTGGTCTTTGTTAAGTAAGGAACCCTTAAACACCCCCATTGGAAATGCTCTAATATTTCCATGAAAACTACCTTGATTTGAAGATAACATGAACATCTCATATTTTGAACATTATTATTTGACCATTTGTGATTTAACTATTTTACAGCCGGGCATCGCGTGGGTCTCCATCTAGTTTCATATTCAAAACATCTCCTGAATTGTAAGATGTGCTTCATGTAAAGAAGCTGCTAGCTTTAATCTGAAATATTTACTCCCAACTGTTTTTTACCAACCCGAGTACTATGAACCTTCTAAAATATATTATTCAGTAATTATATTTACGAGCTCTCAAAAAAATTGCAAAGGACTAAGGTACTACGCATAAATACAAGCAAAAACTAGCAAAAAGTATAGATTAATTTCATCTTTTCCCTTGAATGACCCGAGACAAGGAGAAGAAACTAAAGAAAAAACCAATCACTTGTGATAATATTAGGAGAACTAATAAGGGGATAGAAAAAATTAAATGAAGAACTTAAGAATTATAATTGGACCAAAAAAACCCATCAAATCACAATAACATACCAGCCTTCACAGTATTACTAGTAAATAGAATTCACATTATTAAAAATTAAAAATAAAGACATACACAACCCAAACACTGAATATGGGGTGTTGTTATTAAGACTTAAGACCGCCATTTACACATATTTGTCTATGAGCCAAGAGAACCAGGACATGATTTATGAACGTCTCCAACACATCATAGAAGTTCATAATATGATATGTATACTTATTAATAGGCATCAGCTCATGTGTTTTTGTCCCACACAGGCAATACTTGATTTGCAGTAAAACATAATACAACCAAAACCCAAATATATTATTTAAACCAGAGCATTCGCGATATTGAACTTGTACTTCTCATCCAGCAACTTTTCTTGTGTATGTTCTTCCGGTCTGAATCTGTGGTGCAGGCCTGAACATGAAGTTAGGAGATTCAGAACTCCAATTGACTCCAGCTTTCATGGGAGGAGGCCGGGGTTGCCCCATGGATTGTCTTCGATTACCAATAGACATATTGGCCAACCTCTCGGCTGTTTCTGAAATCTCATGTGTAGTTCTTCCTTTAATCACAGAAGCTGCCAACAACCAACACAAATTTCCATAAATAAAAACAACACTTCTATAATCCAGTAAATTTCATAGAACAAACTATTCATACTTCATTCAAGGAATTACACAGCCCATTATCGTATTAAGATTTACACCAGATGAGAGGGCTGGGCTGATGGACCAGGTAACACTTTGGACTCGTATTTACTCGGTGTATGTGTATGTGGTTAGGAGTGGCAAATTTTAAAAAGAAAGAACCTTCTTGAAAATACTGAATAATAGAAAAATGGGAATATAACGAAATCGCTAAAATTTCTCGACGACATGAGTGCATTCTCTTCAAACAGCCGTAAAAAAAAATAGGAGAGGGAACATCCCCAAAAGAAAAAAGGGAAAAAACAGAAGGTGATGTGCATTGTCATGTAGCTGGTGCATTGTCATGTAGCTGGTGCATCTTTCACCCAAAACCCTCCAATCCCGATCAATCAATCATTTTGCCCAAAAGACTATCCTGAACAATAATTTAACAAAACGGACTGTAAAACTTACTTGGACTTTCCTTTCCTGGGTGCCAATATTTCGATTGTGTAGTAGTCTTCATTGATTTTTCATTCTTAATTCCATCCTATAAAAGAATCAGAGATAAATTATTGGTGTGAAATAGATGATAAAATTAAGAAACAAAAATACAATATACATCCAGCAAAGCAATATCCCAAGAAAGGGGGAAAAAATTCCAATCCTCAAATTAAAAATAAAATTGATTTTTTTGAGATCATGGGGTAAAAGAATGTGTGCGCACGATGAAGTGCTTGTTTATAAGGATGCAGCAAGAATAACTGACCTGATTTACCATATCCAGCTTCCGTTGAACACCTGTATCATTTATAATTGGGTGAGAAATCATACATTTGAAGTGTGAAATAGGATGCCACGAATAAAACAGCTAATTTATGATATACACAAAGCCAAATGGAAAAGGGCCATTGGTAAAAGTTTTTTCATTCAAAATAATGGATAATTTCCTGCTTAACTATGATTCCCTTGTTTGGAATCTTGATTAAGTGTGAAATAGAAGTTCAGGATTCAATCAACTTAATTTTGGGAAGTAAGCTTTTGTTATATTACTCTTCTGGGTCCATTCTGCTTAACTCAACACAAGATTTGAAATGGCAAATATTGTGATTCGTTTTCAATTGGGGGAAGCCTCAAGTGTTATATCTCTCCAACAATTATGTACTTCCCCCATCCCATCAAACCACCTTACCTACATACTCCCTTAAGGCTTTGTTTGGGAGTTTAGAGGGGAGGAAAAGGTGTTGGGGGAAGAGGAAGAGATGGAAATATAGAGAAACTTGTACTTCATTTGAAAGAGTATTTTTTAGAGAATGATAAATGAATGTTTATGAACAGTGTATTTTTAATTTTAAAAGTATTATAATAATATAGATTTGATTTGAAGAATTTATCTAAGCCCTCCCAAAACCCTCCAAAATAATCCTCTCCAATACAATTTTTGAGTTCCCCCAAATTGGGGGTATTTTATAATAAAAAGAAAAATTAACTCCTCATTCCTCAAAGCCTCCCCTCCCAAGGCCCACCAATCCTTCTACTTCCTTCGTTCACAAACCCTTCTCACCCATCTCCTCTTAGACTCTCAAACAGACCCAAGGGAATCAATTTATGATGCATACATTTATAGAACTAATCAATAAATATGAAAGATCAATGGGATAACCTGAAGAAGGCTGAACTTTCGGAGATGAAAAATAGTTGGTGGGCTTTGAACTGGGTAAAGCACCGGGATACCTCTTGACCCCTTGCTGATCCAGTGCTCCCCTGGTTCCAGCTGGAAGAAAGGGAAAAAGAAAAAGAAAAAAAGACAATCACAAACTCCACACAACTGAACAATAACTGTGCCCACAAAACAGTAATAATAAATGATTCTAACCAGGTGGAGGAGTTCTCGCTACTGCCCTGGAGCGAAGAGATGGGGGGATATAAAAGCAGCTCTACAACAGATAAAGAAGCGTATGAGTAAAACAGCTTACAAATTGAAAAAAAAAATAGAATTCAGTAAAGATAGACAACAAATCATGAACAGCTAATAGACTACCTGGAAGAAAGGATGCTGAAGGGCCTCTAAAGCTGTTGGCCTCTTGCAGGGATCCCAGGAGCAAAGTGACTGATATAAATAGAAAACAAGAGAACAGGAAAATGTCACGCACAGTATTGGTTGATAAGTGGTTTAAATAGCTAATCCACACAAAAAAACTACTTACTTGGATAAGGCTGATTGCATGATCACTTGCAGATGGGATCAAAGCAGAAAGATTTACGCCAGCAAGCTGTAGATAGCATTCACAATAGGGATTTAATATGAAGTGCCAAATAGAGCGTTAATTGAGTCTCACCAGATTAAACTTAACAATTACCATTGCAGAAGCTAACTACCAAAAATAGCAAATAACATGTAGAGAATTTTAACCTGTGGAAACTGATAATTAATATCCCTTGCAAGTTTGAGTCCATCGGCCCATGATTCAGTGGTCGGATTGCCTATCACACCACATATTTTGTAGATTTCATCTGCCTCGCTGCATGAACCATAGTGAAGTGACAAGTTCAAGTTCATATATCCAACATCCAGGTGTAACATCGTTGCTTTAGAGCACAATTCTACTTAAAAGCATAATAAAATAACATAATTTGCAACCATATTTTTTAGCTGGAGTGATTAGTGGCATCATAAGTTATTCATTTTAGCAGAAACTATTTCGTATTTGTTATTTACAACTATAAAAAGTAACTTTTTACTTTCTCATCTGTTGCATGAGAATATCTTGAAAAGCCACCTTACAGCTTTTTCTTTGGTTACAATTCTAACAAATATTTTTTACTTGCTCTTCCATTTAATGCATGAGTTATTTTGAGAAGCTAGTAAAAGGCTAAATATTGGGCTTTTTCTGCATATCTAATTTTTTTTAAAACAAATAAATTCAAAAATAATAAATAATTTTGTAAAACTGAAGTGTGTTATTTTAAAATAAAAACAAACTAAAAAAGATAAAAACCCATCATTTGTGAAGTTATCAGGGTGTGGAAGTGCGGCCAGTACCTGGCTCCTGGAAAAAGAGGTCGGAGAGAGAACAGCTCAGCCATTATAGCACCCATTGCCCACATGTCTACAAGTGAAAAATTAAATTAATTGATGAGTGAAGCAGTAGCATGATACTCATCATCATTGTTGCAAGAAACAAATTATCAAAGATTATAGATGGCATAATATTTAACATCAGACACTTACCAACTTTGGAGCTATAGATACAAGACTGAAGCAGCACTTCAGGAGCACGATACCTAGTAAAAGACAATCATATATGTTTATATGTTATTCAATATCCAACGCAAGACGATGCATCTATTGCAAGTCTAAGGTACATACCATCGTGTGGAGACATATTCAGTGTAGGGTGGTAGTGAATTGATCTCTCGTGCAAGGCCAAAATCAGCGATTTTGATAACATCCTTAGTAACCAGCAAGTTTTCTGCGAAGAACATCATGCTCGAGTCAAAACAACAAAACATTTTTAACAAAGCTAGATAAATACAAAATATCTTTGATAGCATGACCAATTAGCATATGATATGACAAAAGCAAAATCATGAATAAGTACCAGGTTTAAGGTCACGATGGAAGTAACCACGCTGATGCATGTAAGCAAGACCTTGGAAAACTTGAAAACACCAGTTTCTAATTTCACCTTCAGAGAACAGTTTTTCCCTGTCTTTCATAAGTTGGTATAGGTTGCACTCCTGCATCACCCAAAAATTGACAGAAATAACATATTAGATCTTTTGTATAGGCCAATTCAGCTCTCGACAAAAAAGTTTAGTCACTCACCATGTACTCAAAAACAAAGTACAAAATGTCGCTTTCTCGAATAACTTCCTTCAGTTTCACAATATTTGGGTGGTTCATTTTTCGTAAAGACTGCCAACAAGGGAAACAAGAGATCAGAGACTAAATACAAAAGAATATAATAACACATAACAACAACAAGGGCTCCAGAAAGATAAGTATTAAGTAATACCTTGACTTCTCTTAGATTTACACACTCCTCCCAGGAGTAATATTTCTTCTTCATTTTCTTGATCGCAACCTGCAATTTTTGTAACTGATTAGGACAAAAATGTCACTTCAAATAGAGAACACTACATCATACCAGTAAATCATACTTACAACTTCACTGGTTTGCTTACTAATAGCTCTCCAGACACTCCCAAATGTTCCATCACCAACTTCCTTGATTATTTTGTACCTAAAGTGTCAAGGAAAAATGTTAAAATAGTCCACAGTAAATGAGAAAATTAGTAATTTCTTCAGAAAATGAATCACCTCTCCATTTTCCCGCAAAACTCAAAGCAACAATTCCTTTATTCAACAGATGTAAACAATAATAAGATAAAAAGCATTTATCTGTAGATGATGCTCTATGTATAAAAATATTAACAAGTTCCTGCTGGTCCAGAAAAATCCACCGTCAATATTCTGTCATGTCAGAAGAGGGCATAGAAACAGAAACTTTCTGATGGAAGGGTGACACAGCCTTATTTAGTAATAGACCCGGGCTTTGTTATGGTTGCAAGACAAAGGTCACAGAAACAGAAACTTTCTGATGGAAGCACTGCACTGGCTTATTTAGTAGTAGACCCACTTTTGTTATGGTTGCAAGACAAAGGTGGTAGAAGCGAACAAGTACCACAGATCATACTGCCACTTCCCAGGTCCCATCAAACTGTTTGATCAATGCAATAGCATTAATCACTAGGTAGAACCACAGTGACCAAAGACTTCAGGACTGAAATAACATCTACTTCATCTAATCTATTATAGGATTCATTTCAGAACTTTTGGGTAAATGATGTTGTCACCAAAAATACAGATCAAGAGCAAAACGGAGACAATTGCCAATGACAACAGTCTGTACTGATTTGATGCAAATATTTCACTCAAAGATGCAGGCTGAATCCAATATTCAGTGACCAGACTATGCTTAAGCCCTGTAAAGAAAACATGGGGGAGTTAAATTTAATCACATTGAAACAGGTTATTATGATGTTATATAGAGGTTCCTCAAGATAGACTTCTTACCCTGGAAGAAGATTCCACAGAAGTTTTAACTAAATGTCGGGTCAGCAATGCACTGTCAAAGGAACATTTGTCAATAAACTAACTTTTCAGACTGGTGTTTTGCATAGAAGTATAAGAATAAATGCTTACTTGTACAAGTGCAAGATGCAGCACCTGTATCAGAATAAGATAGCATCACGTACCCTTTGCTGATCATTGAAGGGGAACAGAACACTAAGTGCAATTGACAAAGGAAACAAGAATAAAATTGCCAAGGATGAAAACTCGCCAATCAAGCACTTCTTGGAATGCAAAAAACCGATGCTGGTAGCAATTTGTCGAGAAATAAACTCCCTCCATGTTTCAGAATATAAGTCACGAGCTTGTATATTCAAATCCAGTCAACCCTGCGATAATAGATGGCCAAAGCACAGATGGTTAGATTAAGGGTGTGTTTGTTTCAGCTTTAAAAAAAATAGATTTGGAGTTAAAAGAATCTAGAGATTTATTTTTTAAAGATTTTTAAACAAAATCTAAAGCTATTTCTGTTTGTTTACTAACATAAAAATCATTTTTTAAGATTTGAAGCTCTTACACTTGAGCTCATTGTATTTAGTAAAAAATAGATTTTTGAAAAGCTACTTGGAATAGCTTTTCATTTTGAGACTAAAAATGGTTTTTTTTTAAAAATCTGAAACAAACACTCCAAAAATAAATTAAAAAAATGAAAAAAAAAAGCCCAAACAAACTGGCCCTAATAGTCCAAAATACATATTTTCAAATGGTGTCCAACATCTCATAAGAAATATGAAATATGACCAAGAAAAAAATAACTCTACAAAACATGGAATAAAACAGAGTTCTTATTAAAAAAAGTAATCAAGTGTGCCAATTAAGATTGATTGCATTTACACTTACATAACATATCAATAACAGTTAAATTTCAAAAAATCTTGTGCGAGATCTGAAATTTTAAGGAAACAAAAAAAACAAATAATCAGCATGAGAATCTTGTGCACCAACTAGAAACTAAATTCCGAAATTGACGAAGTAGCTCTAGGATTTACTTTAGATGGTGTTTGATAAGATTTTAAAACACCATAAAACAAACATTAACAGTGCAATTTAAGGACAAAACATGGAATATATAAGGGCCCGTTTGGATTGACTTATTTTTTAGCTTATGTAAAACAGCTTATGTAAGTCAATAAGCTTTTATGTATGATTCATAAGCTTGTCGAGGTAGTTCATGAAAAAACAGTTTATCAAGCTACAATTTTGGTGTTTTGGTTAGTGCGAACTTATGAATTAACATAAAAGCTTATTTATTTGTATAAGTTGTTTATCATTAACTAAAAAATAAGCCAATCCAAACTGGCCCCAAAGGTAATAACCACAATGCATCAAATTCCATAAGCAGAAAATTTTCATATACGGGGTAAACACACAAGAATTTTCTCACCAATAAGGCAAAATGATATAATATCGAGAAATAATTAAAATTCAATTCATTGTTGTATCAACGAATTGAAAACACATAGAATCCAATATACAAACCTTAACTAACACCAAATCCTATAGAATCTAATAAGTATTCAACTAATTTAACCATACAGAATCCAATATACAAGACCTAATTAACACAAAATCACAAAAACATCAACTGAATCGCTTAAAACCAAATTCAACAAATTCAATTGATAAAATAATTGAATCAGATCGATTACAAAAACAAAATCGGAAGAATCAAAACGAAAACGAATCGGATCTGAAAAAAAAATTAAAAAAAGATCGATGTAGAGAGAGAAAAACCTGAAGAATAAGCAGTATAACCACCGCCTCGAAGGACGGAAAGAGGTGGAATCCAGAGCTTCTTCTTCGAAAACGAAAACCTAATTCTTCTCTCTCTGTGATTTTTTCTCTGTTCGTTACGCTTCGTACCGACCAAGGAATAGAATAAAGAATTTTGAGGTATATATAACCTAATTTATATGCCACTAGTATATGCCTTGTGTTGTGTTGTGTTACTCACCGCCTTCCCTTCTTTCTTGTCTTCAACTCCACCTATCACCTATGTATACTGCCAATTCCAAACTCATTAAAAGTTTTGTGAGACCTAAGTCTGATCTACTATTCTTTTTCGGTTATATTTACAAGTAAAAATAACTTTTTAGATTTATTGAATAATTAATGTATCCGAACATATTTTTAGCTAAGATATATTAGTTATTCAATGTATCTAAAATGTTATTTTTTCTTACTTAAAAAAGTCCTTTTTGCTTATGAATGTGACCAGATGGCGTATATTACTAATCATAGACTTATTGTTGGAAATCAAGCAAAATAATCGAGTTTAAATGGTTAGTCAATTCTATCGAATAACATTTGTCGAGAAGAAGCTCAGTTTGATTCATAGATTGAACAATTTTTTATTAAGCTTTACATACCTCCTAACCAAACTTTGGATAACCAGATTTTTTATAGCTCACTTGGTAGTTATAAAAACAATAATATACGAAGATTAGAGTTCAAACCTCGATTCTCCACTTTTTCATATTTAACGTGTGTAGGTTCAATCATTAATTAACCTGATAAAAAAAGATATGTTGCGATATCTAAATCTACTTAAAGCGAATTTCATGTTAGCTTATTTTAGGCTATAATTGAACTTTTTGGTTTTTTAACTCGTTAACTTTTTCAACTCTTAATTCAAACAAAGTGAATTACTCAATCTTCTAGTCTTTTTTTTCAAATTAAACTATTTATTTACTTTTTTTACAAATAAAGTATTTATTTATATTTATTGGATTCTTCAAAATGTTTTTTGACCAAATTAAAGTATTTATTTATTGTTTTGACAAGTAAAGCATTTTATTAATATATTTAATAAGTAAGTAATATGACAAACATTTAAATAGACTCGCCAATGAGATTTTGCATTTTTAATGGATTCTTCAAAATAGTTTTTCCCAAGTTAAAGTATTTATTTATTGTTTTGACAAGTAAAGTATTTTTTATATATATTTAACAAGCAATGTGACGAATGATTAAATAGATTGAGGACTAATAGATCAATGAGATTTTGTTCTATTTTGAAATTTAACATCATATTAGAAGAATGTTACTTTATATAACAATTTTTATTTTATAATAATATATTTAAATATGTCAAAATGTAATATAAGATAATATACTTAAATTAATGAAAATGTTTTTCCATAAAAAAAAAGATAAAAATGTTTATCAAAAAGCACAATTATTCAATGTACAATAATTAAACTCTAGTATTGATAGCCTTTTTAAGTAAAAAATTTACAAACTTGAAGTATTTATTTAATTTTTTTACAAATAAAGTATTCATTTATATTTATTGGATTCTTCAAAGTATTTTTTTGACCAAATTAAAGTATTTATTTATTTATTAGACTTCAGTTACTCCACCCAAAAAAATATATATTTATCGGCCTCTCAGCATGTTGATCTACCACTACTAATTCTCTTCATATCTGCCCATGTAAGCTTAGTTCAATTGGTAAGGACAATGCATAATATATGTAAGGTTCAGGATTCGAATTCCGGCCACCAAAAAAAATCCTCATCATATCTTCTCTTGATTTTATGTCTTTCCACGCAAGTTCGTAACTTTGTTATTCAACATTCTCGTTATTTTTCTTGCAAGGTTTCTCTATCTATACACAGTCTTTGTTTTAAATTTTTTTTTATTTGATATAAGTATGTCTAAATATTTTTTAACTGTGACTATAGAACAATTGTTCTTTTTTTTTTCTTTTTTTTTTTTGAAGGAATATAGAACAATTGTTCTTATACATACATACATAGGAACAAGAAAAGTCATTATATAATCCATGAAAGCAAACAAGGCAAACGCCATCATGTAATATGATAGAACATTCTCTGACACTCTCCTCCTCCCAGGCATGCAGGCGCCTACGCCATCCCCACGCATCACCCCCCCACCCGCGCCACTCCATATCCTCCACCTTCGCGCACTTGTTTTCAGCCAACTCAAAAAGGTGGGGAAACGAACCCGTAGGGGAACTCCACCCACCCAATTGTCAGTCCAAAAACAAGTATCTCTTCCTCCGCCAACTACCCTGCGAACGTTATCTTCAAACCAACTCCCCACTACCAACCCGACACCATAAAGGACACCACACATCACCCGCCACCACAAAGAGCTCTCTCGACCACCCTTTTTCAACCTCCCTCCCTCCTCCCCGTACCTAGCCTTTAAGTTTGCTTACACGTTATCTATACTCGAACAAACTTCAAAACAGCTAAGAATTTATCAACAAATAAATCACTAGAAGAGGATTTTCAGCAATGTAATGAAGACTAGGAGCAAGGATGAGATCACAACCCCAAATAAAAATAAGTTTGACACACATTGATTTTATTTCTTATCAAGTAATCTAGTGACTAAAAATTTATTTTAAAATGAATAAGTAAAAAATAATATGTTCAAGGGGACACTTCAATTTTAATTTAAATAGAATATATTTTTTAGGGGAATATAAAATATTTATTTGTGAAACATTAATGATTCCTAATATAGTATAATTTGAATAATAACTTCAAATATGGCATATTCTTGAGATATTCTTTTTTTTAAGAATTTAAATTAACCCACCTAAATTGGTACCAGCGATAATCGAACCTGAGACCTCGAGGAAGAACACACTCCCAGATCCCAAGTCAATACAACTAGACCAACTCAAGTAAATTCATGAGATATTCTTCTTAAATATAATGCAATAATAAGCTTTTTTTTTTTGTTATATTATTGGTGCAAAGTTTTAATCATTATCTAACGGTAACATTTTTATGTAAAAAGCAATTGTAGACTTATTGATAATGTGATATCATAAAATAAATGATTGTCCTTTATAAATCAAAAAATATAGGCGTGTTTGTTTCAAGGTTTGTAATATCATTCTTGAGTTAGAAATGCAACATTCACATGTTTTTTTTTTCAAGTTTTGGATTTTTTTTTTGTTTCAAGTTTGAAAATTTGTTCCCAAGAATGTTAATGAGAATAACTTGCTATAAATTCTCAGTGCCACTCACATTTATTTCCATTTTTACTTTTTTAAATAAGTAATTTCTAAAACATTTTCAGGTAATCTAAATTTTTATCAAACACATGGGTAGGAATTAATGTTATTCATTCATGAAAATATCATTTTAAGGAATGTAATTTATTACCTTGCAACAAACACATTCGTATATAACCCCTCAAAAAACAAAAATGTAATTTTATTTAGAAGAAAATTAAAGGAAACAAGCATTAAAAATGAAGAAGCTGGTATTTTATATTCCAGAAGACTCTTGTATGTTTGGTCCTGCTTCTACCATTTTAATTCATAGAAAGAAACTATGATTAAAGTAAAAATATATTGGTATGTCAAATGCGAGGAAGAGTTTCACCTGAAATAAAAGTGCAAATGTTGAACAATATAATCAAAAAAGAAGTGTGGGTATCATATGCTTAATGCATAAAGATTTTTGGTTGAATTGTGTTGTCTAATTTAACTTGTGTGGTTGTTTTAAGACATGTCAGAGTTGATAGTTCGACAAACTCTTTCTATCAAAAGTCTTTTAGACAATGATGGTAAATCGTCGTATTGTATTGATGTAGCGTCAATGACGGTGTGCAGATGAAAAATTTCTGTTTGCGGGAAAACATACCTGAATGAATTGATGGAATTTTACTTGAAGTAGAGATTGCTAGTGTGTTAAGTATGAATAAGAGTTTCGTATTGGATGAAAAATAAGTTGTTGAACAATATTTACAAGTGAGTGAACTCTATATTTAAAGTTTTAAGGTTGTGAGTTGAAATGTGGTATCAAATAGTACCATTTGTGTAGTTGTTCAAAGTTAAATGTGATGATTTTCAAACTTTCTCATGACCCAACAAAATATCACGTTATTTTCTCAAATTCCTATTAGTAAAAATGTTTATTTCATTTCTTTCGGTAAATATATTGGAACTGGAAGTAACATTTGTCTAGCTGAAGTACGTAAAAAAGAAGAAGAAGCATTTTGCTTGGAAGAAAGTATATGTTGAATGTCTTGTGGAATTTGGGACCAGAAACTGAACGGATAAAATTCGGTCAGGTCAGTGGCCACTCACTGGCTATTAGGTGATTGGCTGTTTTGGTTAGGTCGTATGAATAATGACAATCCATTTTCATTATATTCTATCTATCTTATCCTATTAATTTGGTCCTCACTAATTTATATATTTTTATTCCTATCTTAACACAAATTGATAAATGATAATGATATTTTCTGCAATTTTTTATTTATCAAATAATTGATAATATTATTACTTTAATTATACTAATATAATAATGGATTGCTTTGTGGTTACGAAGCTCAAAGAAATAGAAATTGGAGATATTCATTTGGTGGTGGGTGGCTGTGAAAATATATGTTTCAGGTGACAATTGCAGCCATGTCACATTGCCACGACTCTCCAACGTGTGCTCTTAGGTGTAACTCAATGGGGATGACACATATAGTAAGGATTTAATAGAAGAGGCTACAAGATACGAGTATAGACCCAACATAAATCATATTCAAGTTAGGTCAGACTATTTTTTAAAACAATTAAAGTCAAGGGTTTTTTAGGATGTCTATTTAGTTAAAAAAAGTTATGGACAGCTAATTTTTCATTTTTGGGCGATCTTTTTTTAAATTGAGAATAATCTTTTTGAAGGAAAATTGAGAATAATCTAATTTCTTCAACAACAAAATTGAGAATAATATACTTTCATTTATTTTAAGAAAAAACAAAGTTAAGGGACGATGTCTCAATCTAAAATAGAAAAAATATTACGACTCAAAAAAAAACTTACAAAAATATTTACATTTACCTCGTTTTTAGAAGATATATGAATCTAATTTATCTTTATACAGCTAGACCAATTTCTTAGAATAAGTCTATTTAGTAAACTAAGTTGCAATACAATCTGAAATATTGTTCCACTTTGCTGCATAATATTGTTTTGCAGGATCATATTCTAGACAGATGGCGGTGGGTTCTTGATCCTATTAACAGTTATTCCGTTAAGGGGACTTACAAGTATCTTACGCCGTATGATGCACCCCAGGAGCGTGGTCTATTTGATGCACTGTGGCTGAAGCAAGTTTCACTAAAGGTTTCAGTGCTTGTCTGGCGACTCTTTCGCAATAGACTTCCAACTAAAGACAATCTTCTGCGTCGGAAAGTCCTTCGTCATGATGACACCTTTTCCGTTGGAGGGTGCGGCTCCCTTGAGACAGCGGTTCACCTTCTTTTTTGATTTGATATCTTTGGAAGCTTGTGGCATCATTTATATCACTTGGTCGACGTATCTTTTATTGCTCCAGACTCGTTTGTAATCATCTTCATCAGTTTGGTCATATGACGGGGTTACCACCATTTTCACATTCTTTCCTCAAAGTAATCTGGCATGTTTATGTTTGGGTTGTTTGGAAAGAAAGAAACAACAAGATTTTTAAGGCTCAAAGCTAATAGACAATGTCAAATTTATGTCTTTTTTTATGGCTCAGAGCTAATAGGCTCACTTCCGCTTTCAGTTATAATGATTGGTGGCGGGACATTTTATTATGTAAGGGTGTTATGGAGTAGCTTTCTTCTTTTTATTTTTTCGTAGTGTTTATATGGCTTCAGATACTTAACATTGTATTTTGTTGAGTGATTCTCTTTTACACATTTTGTGCGAGATAAATCACTCTTGTTGATTTATTATATTTCATTTTGCCTTCTTAAAAAAAACAATCTGAATTAAAAAAAGTTAAAAACTCCGATTAAGAATAGCATATTGAAGATGCATATCTTAATAACTTATAGTATCCCATAAGCTTAGAATAGGGTGGAAACATGAGGGAGGGACTGATATGGGCTTACATTCGAGTCTTCTTTAAGTTTAGATTAGATTTTTATTTAGGGAATTACTTTTCCCATCCTATGGCCTTCTCATGCGCCTTGTAAAATTTCTAAAAATGCTCGTTTGCATTTCGGATTTTAAAATCCGGACTCATGTTTACTATTTCGGATTTTATAATCCCACGATTCTTATGTATAATCAGTCATCAGACTCTCTCACATTTCAGCAGTTTTGAGTTTTTCTTTTAAAAACAACAAAAAGACTAAGTAAAAAAATGCTAAAAACCCATCAAATAAAATCATAAAAATATAAAAATAGCATCAAAAAATTCTAAAAATCAAATTAAACTAATGCAGATTTTTTCGGATTTTTCTGAGAATATGAAAAATTAAATAAAATGAAAAATGAGTCTAAACGATGGAATTTTGGATTTTGAGGGGCGGAGTCCCGTAAGAAGTCCCTTCTATGGGAGTGATGGTCCTTGAATTTTTGGAAGTTTCAGATTAATCCGATCAAGTAGCTCGAAAACCCGATTTTTGACTAAGAACAGGTAACAATGACTCAAAACAGAAGAATGAGAGTTAGGAAGATTAATGTTATCCCTAAAATGACTATCTGTGTTACAAACATGTTTAGAATTTGTGATAATACAATTCGGATTATATAATCCGAACTGTGTTACCTTGAAAAATGGTGTTTAGGGGGTTTCCGGATTATGTAATCCAGAAACATCATGTAACGCGCCCTATTTTTTGAAGTTTTTGGATTACAAAATCCGAAAAAATCCGTTACTCATTTTTCACCCTTTAACAAAAGAAAACACCATTCCGGATTATAAAATCCGGAAACTCAAGAGCATTTTGGGAAAAATAGGACGCGCGAGGAAACCCACGAGGTTAGAAAAGTAAATCCCTTTTATTTATATTTTAAATAGACAAGGCTAATTTATTTTTTAAAACTTTAAGTTTAGACAAGATTTGTAAATAGATAAGGCTAAGATTTTTTTTTAAAATCTTCATAGCTAAAAATAGCAAACTTCATGACAAAAAGAGAATATTTTAAAGAAAATATGAATACATTTTTTTGGTCTAGTAGTTAGACTCACATATTAACATCATTGAATTTACCAATTGAATTGTATTCACATGACAATATGAGTAATTTAATTTTATAAGTACTCTTATTTTATTAGATTGTTTACAAAAAATATTTACATTAAACATTTCATTTTATTTACAAAAAATATTTTCTTTAACCCAAGCATATTAACTTATATTAACTTTTCACATATTTAAATATATTTATAAACTATAATTGAAATAGATTGTGATATAAAGTCATATTCTTTAAATATCATGTTAAATTTCAAAACATAACTTAATCTCATTGACCTATTAGCTCATTAGTTTAATTAAAGATGTGTTAGATTATTTATTTGAATGAAATAGATCAAACTTACATGTTATAGTAAACTTTCAAAAAGGCGAGATTTGAACTCAAAAATAAACCTATAACAAATAATTGTCTTGAATTTTAAGATTATATCAAACATAGGCCTTACAAGACCAAGTTTAAACATTTTGAAAAAAATAAAAAAACAAATACCAGGTTTGAACATCTTATTTCCACCTCTAGCTGAGAACCTTCCTTTAAAATAAGAGGAATGTTAGCAACACTCACTTTTGAACACTCTCTCTAACACTCACTCTTTTATTGGTTTAAATCATTGTGAGTGTACACTTTGGAAATAGAACCCACACAAAGTGGTGGGACATGCATAAATTTCATCCAATGAAATAGTGAGTGTTAGAGAGAGTGTTCAAAAGAGAATGTTGCTAGCATTCCTCTTAAAATAATTTATGCTAATAATGCATACCAATGAATATTTACATCAAAAAACGCGAGGAAAGAAATATAGGCTTAAATACAATTTTGATCCCTCTAATTTTGATACCCCGTTTTTTAAAACCAACATTTTGATCCCTCTAGTTTCAAAGTCAACAAAAAAAATTGATCACCCTACTATCATGATAAAGTGGCATGCTCATTACTGATATGGATCCTACATGTCATTGTTTATATGGTACATAATTTGACACCTCATTTTCATGTTATTTTAATTAAAAATTATATAATAAAATAGGTGGATTCTAAGATGAGGGTCCAATTAAGTCCCTTACTGGTGGACCATGTTAAAAATACTGTTAGATTTAATCAACCGTCCAGATTTATTATAAATCAAAATGACACTAGATCCTCTCTTCCCTGTCATCTCTAGACACCACCATCCTCTGCCCAAAATCAAGCCATCACCCTCATCAAAATCTATCCCCTTGAACAACAACAAATTATTCATTGACAAATTAATCCATGAAACGTAAAACACTATATTGCACAAGAACAATGACAGATTCCCACAACAATGATTATTAGAGAATAGAAAAGATGAATTTTCTGGAAATTTCGAAAATCCCAAATGTCTGATTTCATGTTCCAATGTTAAATACAAGTCTAAAGTGTGAACCACCATCATTTAACATTGCAATCTATTTTGAAGGAACCATATCTCTTCCCAAAAAAAAAGTGTAGCAATACAATAAAAAAGAAATAAAAGAAAGAAATCTCAGGCTCAAGATGTGGGGACATGAATTGGATGGAGTCAATGTTCCTCTTTTGTCAATCATCCGACTCACTTTCCTCCAAAGGGAGTAGAGCAGCAAAGGGGGAAGAGACGCGAGGGAGAAGAAAAGGAAGAGAGGTGCAATTTAGTGTATATGGTGTATAATAAGATATATGTACTTAATTAATCTAATGACTCTTAATTACTATTCATAGTGGTCCACCGATGAGGGACTTAATTGATCCCTCACCCTAGAATCCACCAATAAAATATCATAAAATTTAATTAGAAATTAATATTGAAATAAAAAATAATAATTGGGGGAATAAAATTAGAAACCATAATTTGTTCTTTTATTCCCAAATTCTCAAATTGAAGAATTTTTTTTTTTATCAAATTGAAGAACACAAGAACAGATCCAGATTTGTTCATCTTCCTTTCAGATTCGTTTTCGTCTGTGAAATTAGAGGCTCGACTCTGATAATAAAAATAGACTCCTAATGAAATAAAAACAAAATTCTGCAAAAAAGAAACAGTTGTTGTGATTCTTTGAAATAGCTTTTCAAATTGAATGACTATGTGATTATACAAATTAGATGGTTTGATAACATCGAATTCTTGCCCAAAAAGGAGAACTAGAGTCTAGAGGATAGACGGAGGTTGGATTGGTGGTGGTTACTAGCATGTGTGGCGGCGCGCGGCTGAGAGATGTTGGTCGAGAGGGACACGAGAGAGATTAAGAAGAAGAAAGAGGTAGTGTTAATGTTGGAAGAAAGAAGAAGCAAGAACTTTTTTTTTTTCCTTTGAGTGGAGGGAGGGGGTGGGTATTGGCTACAATTTTTTTTAGGCCCGTCACATTTGGAGGCTCAACTCGGTTGAGCTATTTGCACCTCCTCAAGGACGGGTCTGTATATGTGTTTCCAAAAGAAAAAAACCACTTTTTCATAAAAATATATATTTACTGAAGGGTTAAATATGTTTTTGTTCCCTATCAAATTGAAAACTTCTAAGTCTAGTCCTTACTTAATTTTAATAGTATTTTTAGTCCTACAAAAAATATTTATATGTTATTTTAGTCCCTACTAATATAAAGTTTGTTTAATTATCTTTAAACCCTTAAATTTTTGAACGATTTTCTTGGACAAATTTAGAACATTACGAAAGTTTCATTTACTAAAATTTAGATTTTTTTTATCATGAAATGAATTAAATATGATTTTTTAACAAAAAAATTCAAGATAAAAGTAACAAAAATTTGGATGTAGAAATCAAATTTTGTGGAGTAACTTTTAATAATGTTCTTATCTCATCTGCAAAAAATTGTTAGAAAACTTGAGAGTTTAAACATAATTAAACAAATTTGAATTTAGTAGAGACTAAAGTTAAGTGCAATTTTTTTTTTATAGAAATTAAAAAACCTATTAAAATTAAATAAGGACTAATTTTTTTTTGAAAGAAGTAAGGACTAAACTTACAAAATCAAAATTTTATATATATCAAAAACAATTTTTTTTTGAGGGAATAGAGATAAAAAACATATTTGACCTTTTTATAGAATTATGTGTATTTTTTTAAAAAAATAATATGGAGCAGATTGCTTTCTTAGTATGGACACTTAAACAAAGCAAATTAAGGTTGAATTTGCAAGATTGCAAATTTCATGTCGGCATTGAATCTGATGTTTCTTAGTTCAGTAACATACTTTGGCTCGAATGTCATTTCAATGTTGTGTCAGTTGACTTGTGTGTACTAACAAAACCAATGTGAAAGTAAACAATATAAACCGTTTCACATTCAATCAAACACAATCAATCTATAACAACTTCAATCAAAGAACCACCAAAAAAAAATAATCTATAACAACTTCAGTCACAAACTTAAGATGAAACACAAACTACATTATATCGACATTGACTTATAGTAAATGATCATAGCATCTAATAACATACTGCATTAATCTGTATCAAAATATTTTTTCTAAAAAGGAAAATTGTTCATCAACCTATGTATCTGTCATCATCAAAAGGAGAAGGTTGTTGAAACCCAGTTGGTCCGGAAACAATGGCTCGTAATTATTTTGATGATAACAAAATATATTAGAGAACAATTTATCATCCGATGTTTGCTCAAACACGCAGATTAATGTCATAAAAAACAATTCACTGAATTTTACAAGATCATCCGATAGTGATTTGGCATCAAGTGTTGAAATCCATATGGTACATCAAGTTCTGCTCACTAATTGGCATCTTGCATCTGGTACCTCAAGTGCACATCATCAATATTAGTGAGTTTCAGAACTACTATTACTATCCAAAGTTAAAAGGTTTTTCAAATATTTATGAGTTACTGTAAAAGATTACAAGGGCTTAATTGAACAAAAAGATTTATAAAACACAATTCAAATCGTCGATTTATTGAGGATTTTACAACGTTGAATTTCAATGTTGTGTGTACCATGTAACACAACTAACTTTACCAATAAAATAACAATGTTAACCGTTTCACATTCATTCTCACATCCATCTATGACAATTCCAGTCACAAACTTAAGGTGAAATCAATCAACATAATGCAACCTTGAATTATAAATGACCATGAGATTATAAAGTAATGTATAAATTGCATATCATATTCTATGCTTTCTGTGGGATTTGGAACTTTCAATTCTTCACATGAATCACATGGAAGTTGAATATTACACAACAACAAAAAAATAGATAAACAAGAGTGGTACACCTTATACATTTAATCCCATGCAAAGAATAAATTATCTATAAGAAAATTTTCTATATATAACTTAACAAAATCAGAATTATTGAGTTACTACTTTCTTCACTTGATAAAAATTTGAAACTTGACTGATTCTTGGCGTGTGTATATTATATAATAAGAATGAATCAATCTTTTTGTTAAGAGTGGCTCTGAATTCGTTTCCCTTTGTTTCTCTACTTCTGGAATTACGATTTCTAGATAAGCCACTCTTTCTTACCGCTGCACAGTTTCATGAGTTTGTCATCTTGATCCTGAGTTGGATGGTTGCCACAGCTTTTTCTGGCATACCAATATCTTCTCTTTCTCAACACCAAACTCGGTATTTTCTTTGTGACATATCCATCTCATACCCTTCGCAATAGTTGCGATGGCATCTGCAAAATAACTTGACTCTCGGATTATAGCGTGCCCGCCTGGTCGCAAAATCCGGTCCATTTCCAACATTACATACTTCATTTCACATCTGCAGAGTAACAGCCATCGTTAGAGCGATCTCACAACGAGTGCGTTTTGAAAATCTTATTTAGGCCAAGTTTGGATAAACAGCCTAATTAAGCACTTATAGCATAAGATTTTATCATATAAGTGCTTATGTATAAGCTCTTTCTATTATAAAAGATAAAATAAAGTCAACTTGTTTACATATGCTATAATAGAGAGCTTATAGAAATAAACTAAAAACAACTTATTGACATGTTATAAGTTGTTTCGAAAAGCTCTCTCAAACAGTCTTGCAAGTGTTTTTGCCAGTAGATAAGCTCAAACAAGCCAATCCAAACAGCCCCTTATCTTATAACAAAAGCAACTGTGAAAGGGTTCAACAGAACTTATAAAATTAACTTGTGATTTGATAAGCTGTTTTCAGCATGCTCCTCGTGATAGTTTAAGAAAATAACGTATAACCTATACATTGGAACAGTTTGACCATCTTATTATAAGTGTTTATATTATTAATACTTATTTAAGAAGTGATTAATTAAGCTGTCAAAATCGAAGTATTGATTTAGTGCATATTCACCTGTGGCTTTCAGCAGTGAAGAAGCCATCAGCATGAAGTAGGTCATAGGTTCTAGGATATGTTGAAAAAGCTTCACACCTAATAGCACAAAACATCATGAAATTCAGATCATTACCAAAGAAAACCATATGATATAACACAAAAACATTCATAAACACATAACCTTATGGTTCATATTTAGACTTTCAAACATACCAGTCATGGAAGGTACCGATAAGGCCTCGATCGAAAACTACAGGGAGTGTATTAGGACCATAAGATGAAACAACATTCATAACCCACAAAGGATCATTGATCAAGGAAGCAGCGAAACCTCCATAAGCTGTATTCATATCCATCACATTTCTTATCTTGTTTGTGCCAAGATCAGGCAACAACTTCTTGTAGTGCTGAGTGCGCTTTTTCCACTTACTGTTATCATGACTGAAAGTACTAGAACTAGAACCTTGAACAAGTGAAATCCTTTCAGGTGCAACATTCAAC
>Ga0315913_1000480_pt1 | contig 35832 bp, 23 predicted proteins | sample MpolsnodulesMG_FD_207736 | JGI IMG/M metagenome (GOLD analysis project Ga0315913, IMG submission 207736) | Medicago polymorpha root nodule microbial communities from Los Angeles, California, United States - small nodules | ecosystem: Host-associated > Plants > Roots > Nodule | place: USA...
GTTTGCTTATTTGATGTTTATGTTATATCGACATTAATATGCTATAATATTTTTATGTGTTTCACATTTTTCAATTTTGTATCGCTTGAACAAATTATTACTTCGTATCTAAAAAAATTATTTATTTTGTGACTAAATTCTACATTTAACTATAGTACTTGAAATTTAATTTGATTGGTAACTAAGGATAAAATTGTAAGAAAAATACAATTATATAAAAGGTACTATAATTTATATAGGTTAAAAAAATTTTAAAAAAGATTTTAAAAAATTTGATTACCAAACAAGTTTTCTAATTTTCTATTTTTTAAAATTGTTTTTGAAAATTATATCACCAAATGGATTTTTTAATTTTTTTCATTTCGAAAACATTTTTGAAAAGTCACATTACCAAACAAGTTTTTTCTATTTCTCTTCTTAAAATCCCTTTTCTAAAATTAGTTTTTAAAACATATTTTGAAAACTAAAAACAAAAAGTGTTCCAAACAGGATAGTTTTGCTCTTAAATCAACACTATTTGACCATCATTGCTTCTTTGGAATGAATGTCAGACTGTAATGGGGACATTGGTTATAGTAGATAATAATGTATGGCCAACTTTTGCACAACTAACCGGGTAACATCAATCAAGCAATATGCAATAATTGATACAGCTCTATACCATAGATCATTTGATCAAATACCAAATTGACATAAAGGTCGTCTCCATATTTGCATGTGGTAGTACTAGTGTGAAACAAGAAGTGAAGTTTTCGAACAAAAATGGAAGAGGAAAAATTAGAACAACCATTGTTGAAGAAAAAGTATTATGACAACTGCCCTGGTTGTAAGGTTGATCAAGCCAAAGAGCTTGGAACAGATGTTTCACTTCGAAATGTTTCTTTTATATGGATAACGGTTTTATGTGGCAGTAAGCATTCAACATTTTTCATTTTTGCAAGTCTTCTGAAAAACTCTTGAGTTGATTGTGTTCTAACTTTGCTGATCATTTCCCTATACTAAAATTTTACCAACTGTAATAAAGCAGTTACTTTTTGAAAGATTTTCATTCTTTTCGGCCAAATTTGGAATACTAATATTTTTCAACTCTACTCTATTGCAAATTTGCAACAAATCTAAAGTTCATCATTGTTTCTTTTTTTCCTTTGAAATTTTGTCTTTGATGATAGAAACAACTTCTATACTCCTCTCTGATATCATTTTCATTTAAATTGTACACAGCGTTGCCCCTAGCTTCACTCTTTCCCTTCGTTTATTTTATGGTGAGTTTAACTTTTTTACTGGAATATACTGCTACTTCCCTCATACGGCAACTCTGAGTTTAACTATTTATGTTACTTGAAAGATAAACATACGGTAAATATATTTATTTTCAGGTAGAGGATTTCGATATTGCAGAAAGCGAGGAAGATATAAGCGCCTATGCTGGTTATGTGGGTAAGATTTCTTTTTTTAGATTTCAATTCTTTGATGTCTTCTACTTCATTTATACTAATTCAAATAGGACTGTAAAAATGTTGCAGGATCTTCATACATGCTTGGTAGAACTTTGACATCTATGCCGTGGGGTATAATATCTGATTGCTATGGTAGAAAACCAGTAATAATTATAGGGGCTATCACAGTGTAAGTACATGAAGTCATGCTTGATTTCAGTGTCCTGTAACAAGCTATATAATATATGTTGTCCTGTAACAACAATGTTGTTTGCTTGATTTCAGTGTCATTTTCAACACGTTGTTTGGTCTTAGCACAAATCTATGGATGGCTATCAGCATGAGATTTCTTCTTGGAAGTTTAAATGGTCAGCTGGGACCTGTAAAGGTGTTTTTCTATACCTTCAAAGTTTGAATTCGTGTCATTTTATGGTTCTAAGTTATTATTCTAAATAACTATAGCTTCCATTGATATATGTAAGCTACAACCTCTTGTATTAACAGGCTTATGCAACTGAAATTTTTAGAGAAGAAAATCAAGCTTTAGGCCTCTCAACAGTATGCCTCCCTAACCTTTGTCTACTATATCGTGTCTTAGAAGCACATGTCGAATATAATAGCTTGGTGTGATCTGATTTCAGTTTGTGGCAGCTTGGGGAGTAGGTTTAGTCATTGGTCCAGCATTAGGAGGTTATTTGGCTCAGGTGATAAAGCTAATGCTTGAAATTCGATTCAAATTGGAGATTGAAAAGAATAGATTTTGGAACCCTACTGCTATTAAACAAAAATCCTTCAATCTATTGTTGGTTTAATACTTTGTGAAATTTTGTACCACAGCCAGCACTGAAGTACCCACATCTATTTCCAAAGGATTCCTTTTGGGATAAGTAAGTAGATTTTTATTTGTTACTTGTTTTTTCTTTTTAACTTTATAATAAATTTTTATTAGTTCAATTTTCCTTTCCTTGACTCTTTAATTTTTTTTATACTTTGTTGTTGTGCTCGGTTTCATTTTTCAAATCATAAATCACCTCGCAGGTTTCCATATTTTTTGCCCTGCTTTGTAATATCAGCTTTTGCATTTGCAGTAGCAATTGCCTGCATTTGGTTACCGGTATGTATCTTAATTTCCTCAGCCATATTTTTATTTTTCCCTCTTCATGTCGTGCGACTATATATGTATATTTGTGTGCGCATATCACTGCAGGAAACACTTCACTACCATAATGGCAGCAAGGAGTCCACCACTGACAATGTGGAAGCTGCAGAAGTTGGAAGCAGTGAGAGTAAGCAAGATGAGATGATTGAAAAAGATGAAAGCCTATTTCTAAATTGGCCTTTCATGTCATCTATTATTGTTTACTGTCTCTGCTCTCTTCATGATATTACTTATCAAGAGGTAATATTCTACTTCATGATTTTCCTGTTCCGACCCTCTGCTGCGTATATTAATTCATTTATTCATGCATTTATCGTCGTGTTCTATAAACTGGTGTTTCATCGAAGTGGTATATGACAACACCATTTTACTCTTTAACTAGGTTTTCTCATTATGGGCTGTCAGTCCCCGAAGGTTGGGCGGTTTGAACTTTACAACTAATGATGTTGGCAATGTTCTTGCGATATCAGGTACATTTTTCAAATCTATAATTCTCTAGATATTTATTAATTTTGGGCAACATGTTGCAATAAATATTATTATATCTTTTTCTCAGCAAAAAAAAAAAAGTGTTTTGAATTTGATTTGCTGACATTGAAATGTAAGTTGTATGATCTTAATCTAACAATTCCAATTTATTGGCAGAAGGGACATGCCATTTTTTTACTAGGGCAAATTCATATTATTAGTTCATACATATGCTGCTTAATTACTGACCTTTTCTAAACCATTTAGGTACCGGTATTGTAATATACCAGCTTTCTCTGTACCCATCTATTCAAAAAGCCTGTGGTCCTGTTATCCTTGCTCGCATCGCTGGGGTTAGCTTTCACCGTATATGCCAATTATTGTGATTTGGCATTTATTGTTTGTTTATTTGAAACTTGTCTTGTTATTTGGCATACACAATATGCAGGTATTATCCATACCCCTCTTGCAAAGTTACCCCTTCATGACATTGCTGTCTGGCTCCACCCTATACCTTGTGATAAATATTGCTTCCATTCTGAAGTTTCTTATGTCTGTAAGTGCAGATCTCTCTTTATATAGCCAATTATGATTCACTAGCGATATTGAAGGTGCACCTCTCTCTTTATATTGCCTAACTGTAGTACTTTTGTTGGACTTAGGAAACAATTTCAACTGGTTTATTCCTTTTGCAAAATAGAGCAGTGGTAAAAAGTTCCCTCCCATTGGCTGTTATTTCATTACGAAAATTGAGATCATATTTTTGTTTATGGAATTGTGGCACATATGGCATGTTGGTTTGGTATTACAGGAACAACATCAAAGAGGGGCAGCTAATGGCATTGTAATGACTACTATGTCAGCATTCAAAACAGTAGGTCCTGCTGGAGGCGGTGCATTGTGAGTTTCCGTTTGATTTATTTTGGTTCTCTGGCCAATGAGCCGTTGTTAACAACTTAAAATTGATTGAATCTGTAGGGGATTCATATTTTAAATGATCCTTGCTGAAAGAAATTGCATTTGTACATGTTTTATACATCACTGTCATATAGATAAATAAATCTTAATTCATTTGTGTCTAAAACTTCAGGCCAAGTTTTTTTTTATGACATAGTCCTGTCATCTATGTATTCAATTTTTTCAAAGTACCACATGTTTGTGCTTGTGATACTTTTTGACTGAAAATTATATTATTGAAAATTATATCCATTTTCTTATTCTGCTTTTGATTAATGCAGATTAGCATGGTCACAAAAGCGGTTAAATGCTTCTTTCCTCCCAGGTATGATTCTCAGCTTAATTTAACTGTCAACTTTTTGCTTAATTTGTTTGAATTCTTCACTTAATAGGAAAGAACATAACTGGCCCTTTTGTTTTAAAAAACTTAAGAACGACAAGTTTAAATTCTTGTTCTAAACTCTTCAATGGTGGTAGGATAAATAAATGATTCAAAGTTTCTTTACAAATAAGGATATGGTTTCTTTTAGTAGCTATATTACTGGAAGTTCACTATTTTACATTTAACTGTAGGCACCCATACTGTCTTCTTTGCCCTGAATGTTATTGAAGGACTTGGAGTACTTTTGATGTTCAAACCATTCTTGGGTGTAAAGAAAGAAAAACCAATGGAGCAGTTACAGTGATATCAATAAACTTTGCATGAGGTATGAAGCATTTTAGGGTTGACTTTATACATTTGTTGTGAGATTATACGAACTATAAGTTGAACATTAGCATCATGTAAGTTTGTATTTCAATCCTTTGAGATTTTAGTATGGGTGAATTCATGGTGGATATAATTGGTTTAAGAAGATTTTTATGATTGAATTTCATATATGTAATTTTATTTTCATATTTGATATGTACTAATACATTATAATATGTATCTTACTATATACACTTTGAAAACTTTCAATCTTGCATTAGCTCGTCCGATCTGTGTATGTGATTATGCGAGTCAGGATGATTTTTTATGAGTTGTCTTTGCAGTGCAAAACCCATTTAAAAGTCTATTTAAAAGTATACTTTGCAATGAGGTCAACAGATCTAAGTTTTCACATATAATGGTAAAAAACAAACAGGGTGAGTTGGAAACTCGGTAGGAGACAAACTTGGAAGTAATATACGAAACTCAACTTGCCTAAATCATTCATGGCTGATAAACCATAAACTTCTTCACAGGATGCTTGCCCACTTGACAAGTAATAGTTCCTTGAATAGTTGAATTACACTTTCACTTGAGGAAACTAAGTAAGAATGACTGCAATGCCCTGCAAGAAAAGTAGCGAATACGAAGTTTCTTGGGGCACCTGACAATACCAAATTGGACATATTGTCTCCCCATTTAAGGTCGTTCTTTTCCATCACCTTCACTCTTTGAAGCCTAAATGCATCAGTTGAACTTCCACTTCCAATCACAGCCTAACCTTCCTCTCTATCATCCGTGTCGAACAAAGCTGACAACTCTGCTAGTACATCATCAGAACTTGATGTACTCTCTAGTCTGAGTTTAGACCTTCTCGTGACCTCTAACCGAAACCAAAAGAATTATACTTCTCTGAATGAAAGAGAAACGCTGAGATCTATTCCATTGGTTTTCGCCATTCTTGTTTTAACATATATTGTTTCCAGCTGCAGACCTACTTGTCTCAGCTCAGTTATGTTATCACTGATACACATCATAATGTAAAATTCTAGCCATGTTGTATATAAGAAAACTACTAAAATAATCTATGAATCAGACTGCTAATCAGTGATATTATTAATTCTACTATTAACATATTGATGTAAGGAAAATTATAAGAGGAGAAACTCTCCTTTTTTTTAAGAAAAGTGTTTTCAGAGAGAATAAAAAGACTTATGCATTAATATTTTGATTATTTTCTTTGTTTTGAGAGTATTATAAGAAGAGACAATTAATTTAGAGAATTTTTTAAACCCTCTAAAACTCTTAATTAAGCATTAGTACAATGAAACCCAACTACAAAGTACTACATAGGATTGGGATAACTTATGTCAGAGATAAATCAACGATAATGGTGTTGAGACTTGGGATAACTTATGTTGAGCACTTGAGCTCAATGATTTTCAGAATTGTCTTGCCGGTCACTTTCTAATAATCTGAACATCAAATCTATAGATAATCTTCAGTTCAACTTTCTTGTACTGTCAACAAGTTTGAACCATTGGCTTGCAGGGTCACATGTGTTATCTTTGCTAATACATTTGCAACTATTGGTGACAACTATGTTGTTAGCATCTGCATCCAAACAAATACTAGAAGTAGAACCATTGTTGTTGACATTATACGAGAGATGCATCTTTGAATCAGATATCATTTCCCATGTTGACTCTTGACCTGAACATGCTGTTCCAAGTTTCACTTGTTTCCCTTCTCCGTCTCCTTGTAAACAAATATTTGTACCTTTCAGTAAGAGTATCTTTTGGGGTGTGTATTCCCAGCCACCAGAATTAGAACAAGGTCCCATCTTCAATGGTTCATGCAATGACTTGCTCAAGACGCAAAGACCTCTCAATGGGTGAAAAATCACTTTATATGGTTCAGACTCTAAAAAGCCTGGCCCTGCATGTCAAGAGGAATGCGATTAAATGTACAATGATCAAGTGAATAAGAAAAAAAAATAGATTTTATACTTTAATCTTTGTCTAAGATGTACTTCAAGGTTGGAACAATCATCATTCTATTATTGAAACACAGTTCCGCTATCCAAATAGAAAATAAATAAATATACCATACTGTTTTTTTTTTTTAAAAATTCACCACGTATGAGATACTTCACGAATCCACACAAACACATATTCTAAAAAAGATGAAGGGTGTATAAAGAATGTGATGCATCGGTGGAGATGTACACGGTCTACTTCAAGATTCGTATTTAGGCCTATCATAATATGAATTTAAAAATCTCATGTTTCAGCATGTACCACACCCACATTACCTATACAAACTTCATAGGTAAGGTGTGAAATAAGAAAAATATATGAAATCACTTTTGTTTTGTTATACCTTGAAAAGGGAGTTGAATAGCAGATATCCTTTGTAAGAAACTTGTATTCCTAACTTGGCTCCAATTCCAATTGAGAATACCAAAATTCTCATCAACATCAACAACCCCTTGTCTAATATAATAACTTCCAGCATGTGTCCAATAGGCCCAATCCAAATCAAGCTCAGCTGCCACTGCCATGAAGCAGTTAAAGAACCTGTTTTGGTTCACATTTGTACCTCTTAAATCCAAACCAAACTCACTCACAAACAATGGCCATCCTTGGTCTAACAAGAATCCTGACTTTCTCACAAAGCTACTTGTAACTTGTCCACACACTTGGTTTGGATTCTCTAATGTCCATGCTTGAGTGTCACTAAAGCTATACCAATGCTCCTCAAATACTAGTTTCCCATTAAATGTGAGCTTCACTGGCTGGTTTGTAATGAATGACAAGTCAGTGTCAAAATTTAAGCCAGACAGAATGACAAGAACATTCGGATTCGCAGCATGCACAACTTCTGCTCCTTTTGGCATGTACCTATAATTCAGAAGATCAAAACGATATAATCACTCATTCCCATGAAGACTATGTTTTAATTCATCTATTGTTCTACAAATTTAGAATAACACTCAATCTTTTGAACTATAAGGCGCCTATAGAGCAACCGTAAAACCAATATACCTGTACCAATCATTGAGATTTTGTCTGGGACCTCGCAGCTCATTTCTCAAGCTCATTCCGACCACATTAGTGACTCCATTGAAAAGGGTGGCCATCTTGGTCAGACCTATAAGCCAGAGGTCTGGATCAAAATATTGGTCCCCAAAGAACCCATTGCCATCGGAGTTACTACAGCACCATCCTGGCTGTGTCACATGGTTGTCCAAAATCACCATCAAGTCTATGTCTCCTAGACTTTTTACCACTGCCTGCGGCAATTAGTTAACAAATAATATTGTTAGAACTCTTTTTCTTCCTTGTGACTGCATTGTTTAAACTTAAGAAAATATAACAAGTTATATGTAGGAAGTGCTTGTTGGAATCATATTGGCACATCTCAAATTATAGTTTTCGGTGTGTTAATTCAGTTTAGATATGAGTTTAGGAGTGCTAAAATCATTATCTTTTTAACACTATGTAACACTCTTTTTTTTTTTTTTTTTAAAGAAACACTATGTAACACTTGTTTTTTTATTGATTGAAATTTACGTAGGTCCCACCACTTTATGTGAAACTCAATTTTAAAGTGTGAAAATCTTATTAATTTTATCTAACAAAAAAATGAATGTTAATGTTAAAAAGAAAATGCTCTTAACAATCATCTTATGAGTTTCATCTCTGCTCAAAAAATGACGTCGCCTAATATTTGACGTGAGTTTAAATTTAAAACCTAAAATTAAGTTTAAAATATCACAAGTATAATTATTATAAAAAAACTGCTCCATTATATTTTTAAGTAGGCTTTTATCCCATTACTAAAAAATGTAAGCTTTTATACCATGCATGCATTCCATATTAAAACTTGGGATAACAAAGCTAGTAGGTTTTTTTTTTCTTAAGAGATTTAATTAAGGTGAAAAAATCTTTTACGATATCGTCTAAGGGCCCTTGCGTGTAACAAAACTTGTAGTAGTATTGAGTAAGTATTATTTTGAACATACCAGAAAATTATAGAAGCTAAACGAATACTAAAGCAAATTAACTGAACATATATTTTGAACAAATTAGAGAATGTCTTAATTAAAAAGGTTCCCATATTAAAGCTGGTGCTTTAATACTTAGGCTAGCTCACCAAATAGTCCACCTAACCATTCAATAGCACAGACCTCCAAATACTTGCAAATTTTTTTAGTCCAACAAAATGCTTTTTTTATTACATCATTGACTTTGGTTACGGTATTTTCAAGTTCCAAACTGGCATCGAGAGATATCTCAATCCTGTAAATAAAGTTCTGTTTGGCATGGACAACTTTTGAACTTATGTTGGGTAATTTATGAGCTCATATGTTTAAAATAGATCTCTTTGGAGTAACAATATTTTTTTCCCTGCCTTTATTTTTATTTGTCAACTTTTCCAACCTTTATTATTTTAGGTTTATGTATCTGTCTTTTGTTTTTCCTTTGTCATAAATAAGTTTGCATGCTTAATTAAAAGAAATCAATAATAATTAAAAATATATTTTATATCATCCATCGTTAATTTTACCAAACGATACAAATTTAATACATTATTATGTTCACTATTAACTATCACATAACTTATCCGTTACATGTTCATCATCCAATATAAGGTAACTTATCCACCATCCACTACTTTTTACCAAACAAAATCTAAAACTTATAAACTTTTCCTAGAATTCGTAACTCTAAGGATGAGTAGACATCTAGGGTTTTACTATATATTCATATTTAACTATTTATTTAATTTAATGATATCATTTCTTGAATACTCCTCTAATTTTTTTTAAGGAAACAAATCAATGCATTTCATTAGCTTGAATGCTCCTCTAATAATATGAATTTAATCTGTCAGTCATCAATCTTTTAATTTTATGGAATAAATGTTTATGAATAAAACTTTTGAAAAATTAATTTTTCATGAGATTAAAAGATTAATTATTATTAATTTTTCTTATAATCATAATCATAAGGAGTACCTGGTAAGCTTTGATGAGGGGAAGGTCAATGATGGAGGGGTTGTTGGCTTGAATCCCAGATATGGATTGAAGAAGTCCTATATTGTGTAGAGAATGTCTCACTGTAATGGAAGCAAAAGAGTCATTAGTGAGCAAGAGAAGTGGCCAAGTGAGCCTAACACAGTCGAATCCCATGGATTTTATTCCCTTTGAAATTACATCAAGAGGTTGATGGTTTAAGCCCTCAGCCACTGAGGTATCTAAATGTGATGCCCAATTAACACATGCTAGCTTCACCCTCTTTCCACTTTCGTCCACGATCCACCGTCCATTGGTGTGAAGTGGAAGAGCCGTCACCGTTACAATGGAGATCAGTAGTAGCACCATTACTGACAATGTTGCCATATGTGGTAACCCCCGAGAGCATCCACTCATATTCTTTGTGTTAATATTTCAAGTATGTGTTAACATGATATCATGCCATGTGATCTTAGTTTTCACATACATGCATTGGGATCAATATATATATATATATACACTAATGCCCGTGACTCGTTTAATATTTGTAGAGGCAAAATTCGACAAATTTTGTAATTAACTAACAACAACTTCTCTTTTTCAAGAACTAACAACAACTTTAATTAATAATACTCCCTCCGGAGGGAGTACTATCACACAAATTCTTGACTTATAAATGACTGATTATATATAAAAATAGAAAACCAAAACTGAAAAGGAAAAAAATTAATGGCATCCGTTTGATTTGCAAAAATGTAACATGGCAAACATTTGAGCTATCACACAACTTTGTGTCTTGTACGATGTTGGTGAAAAATAAAAAATTCAAACATTTAAGGTACCACACAAGAGGAGATATGAGAGCAAATAGAGAATGGGAGAGAAGACCGGAGAGGAGAGGAGAGGAGATATAATGGAGATGAGAGAAAGAAGAGAGGCAGGAGAGGGAGAGAATGAAGAGCCGAGAGAGAAGAGAGATAGCGGGACATAGGGTATTACTATGTTATATTTTACACTACGCCGCGCTATATTATACGTTATATTTTACACTACTCGTTAGTTTAATCAAATCTATTATTTTACTATTTAATATATTTCAAACATAATCGATCATTGTCATTCTTTGATATTAATTGTTGATATTATATGTTATATTTTAGGCTTAAAGGTATGTTTAGTCCTTGCAAATAGGCGTCATTTAAAATTTCGTCCCTGTAATCGCTAATCCTGGCGATTACAGGGACGGAATTTTAAATGGCGCCTATTTGCAAGAACTAAACATACCTTTAAGCCTATATTTTATACCAAACAAATTATTTTATTATGTATTAATAAAATTTATATTAATAAAACAATTTATATTTTAATCGCATCAAGTTAGATTTTTTAAAATAGTGATCCAAACCAAACTCAATTGCAAGTAATATTTTTTTGGTATGAGACTAGTTTTTACTTCAACACCAATTTAAATTGCGATGTGATAACCCCTAGATGAAAGGAAGAGAGAAATGTAGAGGGAGAGGGAGAGGGAGAGGAAAGGGAGAAGTGAGAAATACTTTTTAAATACAAAATAAAAAAAATTTAATTTATATAGACTCTGATTGTAAAATTATTTTACACATTTATCAAATGAGGTGTTGATACATCATTTAATGTGCTTTTTAGGGGTGGTGTTATTGGATTTTCATTATTATCGTGGAAATATTAACTTGTGTCCTTAGGGCACATGTTAAGAATCCCAGTAATAGAAATTATGTATTAGAAATTGTGTTAATTTATTGTTTAAAGTGTTTAATATTAATTATTTTTTCAATAAATTTTTACCACTAATGGAATGACATTAATGCTTAACATGTGCCGTAAGGGCACAAATTAAAAGGAAGAAAAAAAAGTTCTCAATTTTAAATTAAAAAAAAAACACGTAACCTAACAAACAAGTGAAGTCGTTGGTTGTCACGAATTAGCGTTGTTGTTAAGCTTAAAATCCCGGTTTCTCCCAATCCAAAGAGAAAAACACTCTCTCCTATATAAATAAATAAAAACGGGGTTTCAAATTCAAACTACACTTCGCGATTTGATTCTCAGAACAATCTTTCCATAACTTACAGTCTTACACAACCAACACACCCTTTCTTCCAGTTCCAATCAAGAATCAAACTATGTAAGTTTTTTACTAAGATATTTCAATTCAATATTTTGTTTCTTGTTCATAGAGATTCATTATTTATGATATTTGCAGGGGAGCTATGAAATTGGGTCGACTGGATGATGATGACATTGCTGCTTCTGATCCTGATTGGAGTTTCGATGCTCTCGTCTCCGAGCTCAATGCCTTGGAGAACAATCTCTCCGCCAATTCTTCCACTCCACCTCTGCATTTTCATCAAACAACTTCATCAAGGTACCCACATTCAAAAACCTTATCAATTCATTATTCTTTTTTTTTGCACACCAACTGTTTGTGAAAACAACCGCGTTAAGTTTATGAATATGAGGATATCATTGCCGTCAAATTGAACTCTGTTGATTTTTTAGGGTTAACTTATTCAATGGGAAAGAAATTGAGAAAGGTAGAAGGTTTGTGTTTCGTGCCCCTGAGTATGAGACGGACAGTGAGGATGACAATGACAAAGCGTTAGTAGTATCGGACACCGGCAAACACTTCACTTGTGATGAAATTTATCTGAGGTGCCTATTTCGTGAACCGTAGCTTTATTCTCTTATTTCAAATCATGATAAAGTTGATTTGATTTTATGGTAATATTTTGTCATTTCCGTTGGTGTTTCAGTGATAGTGATGATTCCGATGTTGACTCTGCTTTGGAAGTGCAACCTTACCTGATGAATAAAGTTGGGGAGGTAGAAGGTGCTTTGATTGAGTTAACACACGATCATCAATTGAGGGTTAATGTGAGTGGTCCTATTGATACCAATTTGACTTGTCAGTTACAAATTGAATAGCTAGTCATTCTTGGTTGACATATAACTTGTTAATTGCGTTATGATTTGTTTTGTGCTGTATTACATACTTGTTTCTGATCTTTCGATTCACAGGATGGAATTAGAAATAAGATCTCAGCGTTGGAGATAGCTCTACTGAATGAAAGTCAGAACTCTATTTCATCCCTTCTTCGAGTTGAGAAATTCAAAGAAACAAGGCAGGAGTTGGATAAAAAGTTTGACACTCAATATCAGCGCCAAATGTAAGACTCCATTGTCTCCTCCTGCTCCTTTATCTTTTCTTTTCAAGGCAACATGATTCCTTCATTCTACAACTTATTTATCTTGTCAGACTTAAAAGTAAGCATTGACTATGAATTACAGGCTCCTATAAAATTGTCTACATTCCTAATGTGCTTTATGAGAGGTTCAAATAATGGTTTTTTTTTTCTTGCGTGACAGTGCTTTTGTTGTTGCACCACTACCTGTAGAGATCCATTAAGCATTTTTTTACCATTTGTTTGAGTGAGGCAGGGGCATTATATGTTTCACAATTCTCTTCAATAAATATTGGTGAAAGGATACATGACTGATCTGTTTATACTTTATAGGAGGAAGATTGGAAGACAATTCATTATGATGCTCATTAATTTAAAGTCGGGGAATCTATTTTTATTTTATAAATTCACTTGTATGAATATTAGGCTTGACTGTGTGATTTGACGTTGATTCTATTTCTCCTGTTGATAACTAATATTTGACATATGCAGCATATTTTCTACTAAACCCGCTCTTATATCACCCAAAATACTATTTCTCTTGTTAGATATTTGCTGTGTTTGAACTAGTTGAAAACGATGAAAACGAAGAAACTGATGATTGACATCTCCCAACTTTTTGTAGTGCAGAAGCACTTGATAATCAGTTGACTGCTGTTCAACAAGACCGTGAACTCAGATCACAAATAGAAGAAAGGAAAATAAGAAGTGATGCAGCGTATGAAGAGGCCAAGAGAAAGGTTGCTTTGCAGGAGGAAAAACAACAGCAAGAAAAGGCTAAAGCTGAAGCAGAGGTACCATGCCCTTTTATTTTAGTTTGATTTTGTTATTTGGAAAAAAATTATACCGTCTTCAAAGTGAGGTGTTGGGTTACTTGTTTTTTTTTTTACAGAAATGTTTGGAGAGTCCTAAATTGTGACCCATACATTTACCGTTGCATTGGTTTGGTCTATTCACTTTACCGGCTACTAGCCCAAAACTTTTTTTCACTGATATTTACATGTCCACCAATATATGGGTCTTGTTAATGTTAGTTGAAGCATACATTTTTGCTACCAATCTTCTTTATAGAAGCTTAAGCCCAAATGACCATTCATTCACGATATTTAAATTTTACGGTGCAGGCCAAACTTAAAGCCGAGGAAGTAAAACAAGCTGCATTGGAAGCTGAGAAAAAAGCAGTAATGGAAGCCAAAACAAAGGCAGCAATGGAAGCTGAAAAAAGAGCAGCAGCAGAAAAGAATGCTGTGGAATATTCCAAAACTGTTACTTCTGGTGTGACACAAGAAACCGCATCAAGCCTATTAAATACTGAAACCAAGGAATCCGGTATGGGTTTTCTTTTTTCACTTTTAGATCATATCTTTCCAATGTCAGTGTTTTCTCTTTACCCGTTTCTCCTCATCCAATAGCCAGAATGCTTTGCCTTATTCTTTTACTACCATTTAGTTGGAAATCCTTTGTTTCTCTGTATATATATTAGTATACTGGTAAAACTAGTTATCCTCTTCCTTGTCTCATCAATATTTATTTGATGAAGCTATTTTCGTGAGCAATAACTTCGGTGTCACTAAGACTAAATCTCCTATATTTTCTTCAGTCTCCACGTTGTTAAGCACCAAAGTTCCGTTTCATATACTTTTTTTTGTTTCTTTTTTCTTTTTGAGATATATATGGGATCTAATTCTTCAACATAAGATTTGTTGTAAATCATGAAGTTGAATCAAAAGTGTAGGGGCAAAAAAAAATAAAAAAATTAAAGAAACTGAATATGAATTTAACAATAATTTCCATTCCACTCCTACCACTGATTCCTGCTCGGTCTCTTGATCTATATCTTGTTTATTAGTTATTTTTTTATTGTTTATGATTTGAGATTTAACTGCTCTACACAATCTTTAGGTTATGTATATCGAGCTGCTGCAAGTGCTTCAAATATAGAGCATGGTAGGCTACAGAAACTGAAAGAGCTGTATGAAAGAAACCAAGTTGTAAGATCAAGTTCTACACAGGTATCGTTGAAAACAGATATTGGATACCTTTGTCTTTAGACTCTTAATTTATGATCTTGCATGCAATAAGCAATACTAATTATCTGTTGGTTTTGCTTATCATATTTGTTTTCTTATTATTAAAATTAAATTGTGTTCTTGATAATTCATATTTATTTCACAAGAAATTTGCTTGTACTTCAACCTCACATTAAAGAGTAACTTCCCCCGTCAAATTCTCTGATTTTGACATTTGGACTTGTTTATGTGTCAATATATGTTCAGGATTATACCCGCCACGAGAGTGATATTTCCCGGAATATAAGGCAAATAAGGGGCATAAGAGACAATGTTAGGTGAAGTAAATATTTAAATTTCACAAATACATAGTGCTGCTGTCAATATATCATTCTGACCTTTTCTCAAAAAAAAAAAAAAAAAAATCATTCTGACCTATACATTTTAATAAAGGGAAATTTTTTAGGGTTAAATATGGTTTTTTTCGTCCCATAAATATACCAACTTTTCGTTTTAGTCCCTCTAAATTTTTTCTTCAACTTTTAGTCCCAAAAAGTTTTTCATCTTCACTTTTAAGTAATATCATATGTACAATTTATATTTTTGAACAAAATTTTGCAAAATAGTTTATAATATTATAAGAATCTCTCTCCAAAAAAAAATTAGAATTTTTTAACAAAACATGAATTAAATATGAATTTTTATATATTTGGCGGTTAAAATTTCATATTTAATTCATGTTTTGTTAAAAAAATCTTTTTCTTTTTTGGGAGAGATTTTTACAATATTCTATACATTTCATAGGGACTAAAAGTGGTGATTGAAAATTTTATAGGGACTAAAAGTCGAAGAAATTTTTTAGAGGGACTAAAATGAAAAATTAGTATATTTATAGGGACCAAATACATATTTAACCCAATTGTTTATGTCCTAAAGGCAATTTCAATCCTTAAATAAGATACTAACAAAAGCATTGCATGACTATTTACTCTTTTGGGCATTCTGCAGATCAAAAGCTAGTGAACTAGTTAAACTTCTGAATGACCGTCAATGCCCTCAATCAGTCAGTGTTGAGATATTTGTTAAAAAGGTAATTTATTATTTTTTCCGATTCCATTGACATATAATATCTTTTTGCTTTATTTGGAAGAAAAAAAACAAAGAGCATAACAGGAACAATAACTAATCTTAAAACTGGGTTTAGTTATTAATTGTAGATGTTATTTTTGGATCAGTTAACTGTATATGGAAGGTAGCAAAAACATCTTCACCTAATAACTTCAGTTCCTTAGAATGGTTTTTGGATCCTTAACGACCCATTCTTCTAATAAAAAAATTGAATTTTAGCAAGAATAGGTGGGACTATGCATTTCCACTTGCAAGGCCCAAAGAACTCTTTGCTTGAGGGATTTTAGAAATATTTTATAAAAGCCATTCATGTATCTTCACCTAATACTTTAAATTTATGGAATGTTTGGTTCATGAAATCATGACATTACCCAACAATTAAAATATCAAATCTATAAATTATTGAATGTCAGTATTCATAGAATTTTAGAATGACCATGCAATGTCTTACAAACTTGTGGCTTCAGTGAAATGAATATTCTTATCAAATAACATGTGACTGAAATCCATGTAATTGGTTTCAGATGTTCCAATGATGAACAAAAGCTAGCAAGAAATGGTAGAATCTATGGTTTTTAATAAATGCAGATGTGATTACTGACAAGTGACAACATACTTTACAGGTTGTTTCGTCCTGTGCAAGCCCTGGTAGTGCTCCCTTTGCAATTGCCTATGTCCTTGTTCTCATTACATCTCAGGTACACCATGTTTATTGTCTTATTAGAACTTGTGAGAGTGGTAGTCTTCAAGGCAGCATAGAATGAATATAAATGTTTTTTTGATTTTTTCCAAGATTATTTATTTGCTTTTGGCTTCAATTGTTTACCATCTGCACGACAGGTCCCATATGTAATGGATATTTTGCTGGCTGAGCTTCACACTGCCTGCCTTTACACCGTCCCAAAGCACCTGGTTTACAAAAAGGTAACTTGATAAAACTTGAAAATATCACTGAACGCTATATTTTCTTGCGTAGCTTCCTAGCTAAGGAGCAGTTTTGTTTTTTTGTTGACGAAACAGTGAATTTGAAGCAGGGAATAGTTATTTTGCTGCAATAATTTTGTTTGTTTGTCACATTTTGCCTAAATAAAAGGTTTGAGCCCATTTTATCTGGATCAAAAGAAGCAATATGGTTGTGCTTCAACTGGCACAATGTAAAAATTATCTATTTATTCTGATTTACATACCTGCTTACTTGTTCTGCAAATATGATTCGATAACCGTGGGGATACTGATACTGTTGATTCTGGATTCTTTTATCTACTCCCACAGTCTATCTTTCAATCAAAAGAGGCATACTTCAGAAGCATTGGTTATCGAGAAGACAATGGAAAGTTGGAGAGTACAGAAGATTATTTAAAGCGGCTAGAATCATATATGAATATGTACGGTGCACTGGTTCAGGTCTGTCATATTCTCAAGATTTTGACAAATTCACTCGGACCATATTTTCAATTTTGTCGATTACATTTTCTCATCTTCCTGATTGAGCAACTAACCATGCTTGTTTTGACAGACTGAAATTCCAAACATTCAAAATTTGCATGGCTTGCAAGAAGGTTGGGCGTGGCTTGCAAGGCTCTTGAATTCTCTTCCAGCCAATCAATATACCGCTGTTTCACTCAATGCATTCTTGCAAGTAAGAAATGCAAAATGTTTGGTGTATTTATTATATGGATCTTCAAAGTTTAACTAATTCTACTTTGTCCGCAGATGGCTGGATTTGCTCTATTTAAAAGATATAAATCTCAGTTCTTAAAGATGTTGAACGTCATCTCAGACAAGTTTTTAGTTGATCTGAAATCACATAATATACCAGAATCAGTGAAGACTATTGCGTATATGCAGGCTTATATAGAAGATAAAAAGTTCCTTCAAGTGCCAGAAGGAAGGAACCTGCAGTCAAATACGTTATCAAGCGCGTATGAACCATAAACCCAGTAAACATTGTGATGCTGATTTTATTGAAGAAACAGGCCCAAGAGATCATATCAGGATGGGATGATTTCATCCATTGAGGTGGTAGATTTTCTCTTAGGATTCAATATAGGAGCTCCTTATTTTAGTTGGTGTGTTGTCACCTAATCATTGGGTTTGTAATTTTGTAAAATTTTGTTATTTCACATTTTTTTATTTTACCCATTTATGTATGAGTAATGTAAACTAATGTAATGAATAGAATGAGGGTATAATTAATTATAAAATTTTCATTTCCCTCTTTGTCATCCGTTGAATGTTGTTGCATTTTATTTAGCCAGAATAAAGTTTGGGAGCCAAGTTTGTTTTCGTTAATATTTTCACAAACTTAAGCAAAGGCATATACCAAAAGAGTGGAATGGATGCTAAAAAGAAATTAGGTTCACATATCATGAATTAGGTGCACTAAGAGGCATGAACGCAATATGCAATGAGAGCACTTGGATTTGGTCATGCTGAACCCAAATATGAAACGCATGCTTTCCATGACAAGCAATACCATTATTTATTTTTTATTATTAAAGCAACTCCATTATTATTTGTTTTGAATAATAATTTCCCAGCAGAAGATCAAATCAAACTACATGGCTTCCATACTTAGAAAGAACGACTAACAGAAAGTGGAATGTTTTTTTTGAAACAATTTGGACGATTTTTACATAAAAGATTAGGCTAAACTCTTTAAAAAAAAACTTATTTATTTAAGTTGGTTAGGCTCTGACTCTCTAAAAAGCCTATTAGATCTACCAAAACTTTTGTTGATAAGGTCATAAGGAGGTACCCCCTCCATAAGAAGTGGCGTTGAATCTTGACCAAAGCCTTCCACACCCCTATGGAAATCTTGAGGCACGAGAGGGAAAAATGGGGATTGAGCTCAAGACCGAGTTAATGAGAATCACCCTCCCCCAATACAAACAAAATGGTTTCTCCTATACAAGCCACGCTAGTGCTCCCTTTGCAAATGCATATGTCACCGTTCTCATTACATCTCAGCCTCAGGTACACCATGTTTAATCTCTAAGACTTCAAGGAAGCATGGAGTGAATATGAAGGCTATTAAATATAATTCTTTTTTCAGGAGTTGTCTTATCATGGATTTGGGCATATTACATTGTCGAAGACTCTCTAAATAAAATTACCATGAGATCGAGTTCTTCAATTCAATGTTGATCCTAATTTGCATTTCAAATTTGTTGGTGAATGGAAAAAAATTCTGCATTGCACGTAGGGTTAATGAATTTGGGTGTACCTGTCGTAGGAGATAATCATATCATCTACATCTCAATCAAATGTGATTCATAATTTTTAGATATGTATCCATTTGTTTTGGTTTTTTTCCTTCTTCTTATGTCGTTTTTTTATCAATTTGAGTGTACCGGAAATAATGCAATTTTTTTATTGAATAAAGTTGATATTATTTTATTCTTTGAACACTAACCTCATATATTGAATGATGTTTGTTGAACCATTACACAATTGAGTGTAATCTATACAAAATATTTGTTGGTTCATTACATATGTCTCTAATTAAAACTATGTGTGTGTTACTTGGTTAGACGAAATATGAATTGATGTAGCATATGCGTTAATAAAATCATGAAATGGTTACAAAAAATTTACAAACACTTTAGTGTGGAATGTCAAAGCAATCGATATCATATGTAATTGCGATTCATCAATTAATATTTGGTAAAGTGATCAAACTATTGCATCCTCTCTTGATTCCCACTATTTATAAATGTCAAAGAAATTGATATCATATGCAACCGTGATACAACAATTGATAGCAATTGATGTAGTATATGATATCATCTCTTAATTTCCACCTTAAATTTACAAACGGTTACAAAAATTAGATTAAAGTGATCAAATTATGAAATGGATAAATAATTCAAATTGTAACCATAAAATAGTAATTAGTGTAAAATGTTACAAAATAAATTCAAGTTATGGGATTCGAAAATTTGCAAATTTTATGTATTTGAGCATTGTGTCGTTAAATGCAATATGATTCTTACTTTACAATTAAGAATGACATAATATTTCGCATTATTGTTGTGACATAAAAAATGATGTTTATTTTCATTACCTATGCGAATAAAATATGTTTTTTTTTGAACAAATCAAAATGGGATATATTGATCAAAAGAGAAGTGATTCACCCCGCACAAGATGTGCTAAAATGATGAAACACCCACAGTATGTTACAAACAACAGGCACCTAGCAAAGATGTCGACACCAATGCAAATCAATTAAAAAAATTACATGATATTCATACAAGGTAGTGGATATCTCCACCAATCGTGAAAACCAAACGGAAGAGGAACAACATCTGACGAAAGCCATAAAAAAGAATTCAGCTTCACTTTTTCAACAATACTAAGAGGATCAAGAACCACATTTTTGAAGACACAAGTATTTATCTCCTTCCAGATTGCCTAAATACAAGTCAGCCAAATAATATGTTAAATTCAAGACAACCCCGTGTAACATCATTTTATACAAAATTTTATTACAAAACACGGTCACTGATTTTTATGTGAATGTAATTGAAATTTAAAGTGTTTTTGCTAAACGAAACCGTAAATTAACTTTTTTTAACGTGGTTATACAAAAATAATAAATAAGAATAAAAATATATCAATTCTTAAAGATGTTGAATGTCTCATACCAAAAAAAAATGTTGAACATCATCTCAAACAACTTTTTAGTTAATCTGAAATCACATAATATACCAAAATCGAAGATGATTGTTGTGAATATACAAGCTTATATAGAAGATAAAAAGTTCATTCAAGTAATAGAAATACCTTCGAAGAGAGACTAAAAAGTTTCCTTATATTTTTAAAATAAACTTAATAAACTTGAAACATACACTCCCATAAAAACACAAGGAACAATGCCCAAACACAATGTGTAGAATAATAAGCATATTAATCAACAAGAGAATAATCTACCTCATAGAGTAGATGTCTAAAGTACCAATCCAAGTAGGGTTGTTTTGAGGGGGTTGTACCAGATGGAGGAACAAATTTTGGAATTTTATTGTCATCCCCTTTATATACTCTGTGTTTGTCAGATGGAAGATCGATGACATACACATAATTGCTTTCATAACCCCACATGCGCGGGTTGCTCAATGCATAATACCTTTTTCCCGGAGCATAAAATAATGCAATGTCACCTAAAGTTTCCAACTTGACATAATTCATGGTTGAGAAATCTATCTTGTACACATTAAATGTTCCACTGGACCAAATATCCAGCACTAAAAGATGTCCATTACAACTAACCAGCCTTACGTGTGACATAGCAAGAGTTACATTAGGAGTACTCTTGAATTCTAATAAATTTATATTTGCAGAATTCAAGTTGAGTATCCCTGTGTTGGCTTTCTAGTGACAAGATATATGGTATTGTGCAAAACAACAAAGTCGACAATCTTGTGTGATGTCGAATAAGTAACTCAACCAAGATTTCGAGATTGGTAGACATGCAAATTGTGAGAATTTTTACACAAAACCACAAAGACAAATTTAGTTGAGCCTCTAGAAAAGGCAAGCAAGACTTGGCAAGCGAAACTAGAGATATCAACTTTAAAGGGTGAGTTATTGATTATCATCATTCTTCTTGTCAATGGATTAATTAGAATAAATGACTTATATTTTCCTGTTATTATCAAATATCCGCTAGAAGACCCTTGATAGGCAAACATGAAGTGGTTATTGATCATCCTTGATTGATAAGCTTTATGGTGATGTAAGCTGATGAAGAAAAAAGATTTCTTGAAAAAGGTAGACCTTTGGAGAAGTAATGGTTCTTGGGATGTTATGAAATTCCTCCAATAAATTTTATGAAATTCTCCCCAATTCTTGCATACACTATCAAATTGAAACAGTCATCAAAATCTAGCATTCTAGAAATGATTTCAAGCAAATCCCAAGAAAATTGACAATTCTCCGCTACCTTCTTCATTTTTTTCCCTTTGTATCACAAAAAATAAAGGCATTAGGTGATTTATAAACATATACCTATTTTTATTTGTATATTTCTGAGACATGTAATTTTTATTATTATTTTTGTCTAATAATATTATAGAAAACGGGGACATAAAGAAAGATTTATTTCTCAATTTTTTTTTGCATACGAAATCGAGACCTAACATATAATTATAATACAATAATATGCAATGTCCTAATTTTTGCTTAATGTTAGTTTTACTTTCCCATTTATGTGATCATGCAAGTATTTGTATGTTTGGTTTCACTTCTAGACTAGGGACAGAATTGCATGCATGCTGTCAATACTGAATAGCCCAATTCAAACTAAAATAGAGTCCTATGGTGCGTTGACAATTAACACAAACATAGGTCAGATGATTGGAAGAGTTTAGGACAGACAGACATCACCCTACTATAACTAAGAAAGGGATATCTGGGAATATTTCAAGCCACTGAAGATTGGTTTCATGTAATTTTTTTATCAATTCATGAATGTATATAAACATATATACAATTATCAACACGTGTAAAGTACAATAATCATAAAAAAGTACTAACCATTCTTATGACCTCGTTGTTGATCATCATGATATCCTAGAATTGGAAGTCTGATTGCATGATGCTTCATATGTAGGGGTTGAATCCTAATATTAAAAGATTATGCCCTAGAAGTCCTTTTTTTGAATTCTTGAACTGCAAGTCTGGTGACACGACGATCATTCATCCTGATCTTGAAATCATGCATCTCTTTTATAAACTCATCATACACTTTCCTCTTACCATGAAATAAAACTTTTAATTCATGGACAAACCTAATTCCGGATTTTGCAACTGGAAAAGTTATTATTTCATGTTCATTTGCCATGGAGGCTGATTTGCTCTTGCTGAAGTTAAGACTTAAGAAGAAGAAGAAGAAAGCGATCTAATCCTAAATTCAGATGGGATCGGCTGATTTGCTCACTTAACCCTATTTCTTTTTTTTTTAGGGAACTTAACCCTATTTCTTCTTTTATAACTTTTTTTTTTGTTGATAAAATTATAATTATTTAACAATACTTCTATTTTAATATCAAGTCAAATTAAACAATTTGCTTATGAATTTAAGTCATATGGAATCAATTATTATTTAATTAATTAATTGGTCACCTGATTTCATTCCTTAATTTGTTCCAATTTTCTCTTTTTAATTTATTTAATTTATTTGTTGCTTAATCCTTGGGGGCTCTCTCTCAATGTTCCAATTTTCTCTATCTCAGTCGTTAATTTTTATGAGTTTTGCATCTTTAGCCATTTATTGGTATTACAGAAAAGATGTTCAGTGCCCTTATTTTAACTAAATCGCACTCAAAAGCTAAAGGGTATCTAAGTGTAGTGCCCAAGTAAATATTTTTCATCTAAGTGAGTGAAATGTGTGTGTGGGTTGAACAAAAAAGGTCAAATCCGTTTCGCTATGTGGTCATAACAGAGGCATAAAAGACAATGTTAAATCACACCGAAAAAGCTAAAGTATTATCTAAGTAAAATGTGTGTGGGTTGACTAGAAAAAGTCAAATCCGCTTCACTATTTATTTGGTCATAAGAGACAATGTTAGACGGAGTAAATATTTGTTTTACTAAGGTGAAGTAAATATTTAAATTTCACAATTGCATAATGCTATTGTCAATATATATCTTGGGGGATACTGAATAGCGAGTAAAGTGAGAAAATCAAGTGTTATTGTAATAAACTCATGATTTGTTATGAGAAGCCGGATTCAAGAAAAAATCATTGTCATTACTCAACATATTATTCTTATTCTTGTGCATTTGAATTTGGAATGCACCGTTGATAAATACAAATTTCTTACCTTTCGAAGCCATGCAAATCCTTCAACTCCCTTTGCCAACATCACGTATGGATTATCAAATTTGAGGCCTCACAAAAAAGCATTTTCTCGTTAAAAGTGCTTATCATTCCATTAGAAAGTGGGAGGAATCTGATTGTTCTCAAACTTTTACTTGTAATGCCAATTCTGAGTGCTGGTCAAAGCTTTGGAACATTCGCACCATCCCAAAACATATTCATCTTGCTTGGAGAATTTTTTATGATAGCCTCCCCACAAAAAAGAAGTTGATCCATAGAGGAATGATGATTGACCCTTTTTGTTCTCGTTGTAGTAATGCTGACGAAGATTTTGACCATGTCTTTAAAGGGTACACCTGGGCTAAAAAGGTGTGGTTTCACTCTCCTTTGGGTGTTCAATTAGAGAATTCTCCCCTGTCTTTCATATCTTGGTTGGATCATGTCATTTCTCATTCAATATTAGATGTCATCTCAATTCTCATATGTTCTTTTTTTATGTTATGGTATTTGGTTTGCTCATAATAAGTCTTCGTTTGATGGGAAACAAATTCTTGTGGAGGATATTGTTCGTAAGGCTTGGATTGTAGTGGATGACTATAATTTAATGTTGAACACACATGTAATATCTGATAATCCATAGCCTTATAATTCCCCCATTTTTTGGAACCCCCATCCTCCACATTGTTATAAAATTAATGTTGATGTTGATGGCCCGACTAACAATATGTGGGGTATTGGTGTTGTTATTAGAGATTCAGATGCATATGTTGCAGCAGGCAGCAGCAGCTACTTGGTCTGTTGAAGCACTTCCTGATCCTGATATTGGCAAGGCATTGGGTGTAAGGCTAGCGATTCAGTTTGCTCTAGATATGGGGTTTTTCGTGATATTTGAAGGCGACTCACTTAATGTGGTAAGTGGTTTTTACAACCTTTCAAATAATCAATCTTACTTTGGTATATTGCTTGTTGATTGTAATCGTCTTAGTTCCCGTTTTAATTCTTTTTCATTGAGTCATGTTAAACGTAGTGCTAATATGGCGGCTCATTTTTTTTCCGCTAAATTTGCTTTAACATCCTCTGTTCGGTTGCAGCCGATTTGGTTGCTTTATTTTATTTTATTTTTTGACAAAAAAAATAATTTTTTAAGGGAAAAACTGTTTCCTAATAATAATAATAAAGGAAATCCCAATCTTTAAATTTAAATAAGACACTAACAATAGCACTGCATGCCTATTTACTCTTTTGGCCATTCTGCGGAACAAAAGCAAGTGAACTTGTTAAACTTTTGAATGATCCTCAGTATCCTGTACATACTTTACAGGTTTTTCATCCTGTACATGCCCTACTTGTCATTACATCTAAGGTACACCATGTTTAATCTCTAAGTCTTGAAGGAAACATAGAATCAATAAGAATGTTTGTTTTGATCTTTTCCAATTGTTTATCATTTGCAAGACAGGTCCCACATGCAATGGATATTTTGCTGGCTGAGCTTCATAGGGTCTTCCTAATTCTTATACACCATTTCAAAGCACATGGTTTACGAAAAGGTAACTTAGAACATGAAAATATTACTGACTGATATTTTGCTGTGTAGCTTCCTAGCCTCATGTTAAGGAACCAGTTTATGTTGTTCTGCAAATATTGATGCTGTTGAATTTCAATTTTTTATTTTACCGCTTCAGTCTATCTTTCAACCAGAAGGATACTTCAGAAGTACAGGTTATCGAGAAGTCGATAAAACATTGGAGAGTACACAAGATTATTTAAAGCGACTAGAATCATATATGAAGGTGTATGGTGCATTGGTTCAGGTCTATTGTTTTAGTCTCAAATTCATTCGACCAATATTTGCAATTTTTCGACTATGTTTTCTCATCTCGCTGATTGAGCAGCTTACTATGCTTGCTTTGACAAACTGAAATTCCGCACATTCAAAGTTTGCACGGCTTGCAAGAAGATTGGGTGTGGCTTGCAAGGTTCTTGAGTTCTATGCCAGCCAATCAATATACAGCTGTTTCACTCAATGCATTCTTGTAAGGTATGCAAAATGTTTGATGTTTTGATATATGGATCTTCTAAGATTAACTAATTATACTTTGTCTGCAGATGGCTGGATTTGCTCTATTTAAAAGATATAAGTCTCGGTTGTAGAAGATGTTGAACGTCATCTCAGACAACTTTTTAGTTAATCTGAAGATGTTGAGACTATACAGGCTTATATAGAAGATATAAAGTTCCTCCAAGTGCCAGAAGGAAGGAACCTGCAGTCAAATACGTTATCTAGGAACGTGCAGTCAAATATGTTATCTAGGGACCTGCAGTAAACAGTTAAGTCCTGATTTTGCTGGAGGAAACAGGCTCAGGATGGAATGATTTCATCTCTTAGGATTCTATATAGGAGCTCCTTATTTCAGTTGCAGTGTTATCACCTAATCATTGGTTTGTAATTTTATCAAATTATATTTATCTCGTTGTTTGTTGCATATTATTTCGGCAGAATAAAGTTTGAGAGCCGAGTTTGTTTTTCGTTATGTCAAATATATTCACAAACCCAGTCAAATTATATTTAAAATATACCAAAAGTGTGGAATGCGTACTAGAAAGAAATTATGTAACCGAAGTATCTGTTAAAGGAATGTGAACAAGCTCTGCAAAATTTTACATATCATCCCATTAAATGTGATATGCATCCATTGCATGATAAGCAACCCTAATATTATTTGTTATAGTAAGGTAAGCTTATTTATTCAATGAAAAAGTAAAAGACCATTTACCTTTTCTTATTCTAGCATGTTAAAATTACAAAGTCAGTTTAGAATTATTTTTTCAGACGAAGGTGAAGATTCAAATAAACTACACAGATTCCATACTTCATAGAAAGAACGACTAATAGAAAGAACCAAAAAAAAGTGTTCGTTGAAACAATCCGGAGTTCTGGACAATTTTTACAGAGACAGTTTACTGAATAACATGATGCCTTCAATCCAGACAATGTACAGGAGGACTGGACACATATATACAACAATGCAAGGCTCATTCTTTTATTCTTTTATAAACTATAAACTCTTCCTCTCTCTGATGTTCTAACTTATCATACTTTGATGGCTAACTTTATTCTGCCAATGAATTAAAATTTCATTGAAAGCAGATCTGCAATAGATTGCTAGTAAAGCTTTATCTTAGTAGTGATTGTGCTCCGGCAAATGGGACAGAACTGGAGGTCTTCTCCACATCCACAACAAGTCTGCCATGCAATGCGAGGAAATGCAAAGGAGAAGGGAAATAACTTAATATATATTCATCCCTTAATATTTATAACTTAATATAGCAGCATGTGATTTAATTAGTTACCTGATGTCCACAACCGAAGGCCATATCCTTCGCATCAGTAAGACAAATAGGGCAAACCTGCAATCAACCATGTCATAGATAAACCACTATTACTATTGAAAGTGAGATAGAAATGATTATGAATGGTTATGATGACATTAAGGAAGGGAGAAAAAACTGTCTTAATTTAATATATAAGACACCTTCTCACATTGTAAAGCATGATTTGAATACCTTATTATCATGTAAAGAGCTTGTTGATGGCTCTGTGTGAACACTGCGTTCATATTCATAGCCGGTATCTCTAGGGACACTCTGCTGAAAACTGTTTGACCGAAAAGAATTTCCACTGATGCTTGAAGAAGTCCTATTATAAAGAGGAGCAGGTAGAGGCACCCTATCCGGTGAATGTCCCCTCCGTGCACTACTCATATCAATGAAAACATGAGATTTCCAAATTCAGTTATAAGTTATTACACCAGATAAAACCCTGTCTAACAAATTTTAAGTACAGTATTTCAGTATTTTTATTACCCCAATAAGCCAAGTTCTATGGTCGCCTTATATTGAGAAGGTATCTCCATCAAAGCATCAAGGGCAAACTCTGTCTCTCTTCGACTTGGATTTACATTCTTCGACATTATCTTCGTAAAATTAACAAACTACATCCAGCCAGCCACAGATAACATTATCACTTTTGAGCATAATACAAAGATTTATCATTTATATATGGCAAATGAATTACACCCAAACCTGAAAATTGTCAAACGCCCGAGAAGGGATGTTATCATCAAATTCCTTCATCATCTCCCACGGCCCATCTCCAACTCCTACCAAAACTATTGACAATGGATACTCACTGCAATTTAGGAAGAGTATAAGAATGCAGAATGGTCTACACATGAAAGAAAACTAAAAAAAAACTTACCTGGCTTTTACGATCGCATTTATTGTCTTCTGTTCCTGTGGACTTAGGTTGCCATATTCTGTATCAATGCTTCTGGTCACCTGCGGCAACATGCTGAGCATCAGTTTTTGAAGCCCTATGACTGAGCAGAAACAATGAGTATCTACAACCGACTAATTTCATTCATCAAAGCATTGCAGAATTGCAGGCATTTAGTTTTGCACCGTAACTAATAAAACGTGTGTAATATTATGAAAATGACTATGCTAGCATGGTACAAACTACAGCATTGCAGTTTATTCTTGTATATATGAAAGTTAAGATAATTTGTAAAGAAATAATGTACTTTAAGTGTACATATGAACACTGTGAAATATGGATTAAAGAATTACCTGTCCATCAGCAATTATTAGCAAGACATGATATTGACCAGCACTTTGTTCAACAATAGTCATGGCCATCTCAATAATAGGGGCGAACGAAGTTGGTCCTGTTTTATGAATGCAACGAGTTATAATGTGCCTAATTAAAAACAAAAATCAATCTAAGATAACAGGTCATGTTTTAAGATAACCAAGTGGTTGGGCTCAAGTGATTAATGAACTTCAATTAAGATTGAATCGTTCAGGAGAACCCGAGTTCGAATCTTGATTGGAACAATCCTCTTGACCAGACTTTTCTTACCTCCCAGCCGAACTCAGATTTCTAGGGGGCCTTCCTAGGGAACCGGAGGGTTAAGACCAAAAAATCTAAGATAACAAGTGAATGAATAAAGGCAACACCTGCAAGTTTGAGTTGAGGAACAATTTCTCTGTATCGTGCCAATACTTCCTCAAAACCATTGCATAACCTCTCTTCTGAATAGAAGCTAAATACATCTTGATCATGTGTGGATGCTGACAAATAATGGACAGAAAATCAACAATCAATTTTGCAAGCTTGAAAAAAAAAAACCTACATTGGAAAAAGTATTTAGTTTCACATCCAAAGTTACCATCTCCAAATCCAAAACATGGAATCAAGTTATCTTCATCAAAAGTGGATAGAGTTTTCCCAATAATAGAGATTGCTTGTTCGTAAGGGTTTTGACCACTTCCAATGTGATGTAAACTTTTTCGATTGAATGAACTCTTCCCTGAGAAAGTGAAGTATATACTTAGCTTTAAAATTCACAAAAAACAAATTCAAGCATGAAAGTGTAAGTAAGAGATAACACCTGTCCACTCATTGCTCTTTGTGAAATCAATTCCAACAATGAGATTAGAAGATTCCAGTCCAGCATTTGCAAGAGCAGCAGTAACCTGTGTTCAATTCACTTCATTATTTGACAATTATAATGTGTAGTTTCTCTCTGGAGTTCCAAAACAGCTACTTTTGGTTGAAATTCTCAATGAATTATTTTATCTTCATGAAAACTTATAGAAACAAACAGCTTATACAAAAGTTATTTATGTTTATCCTCAATTTCATTTTGACGATTATAAAAATAGCTTATACATAAGTTCTAATATGATAACAGCTTATTAAATAAGTACTTAATTAAGTGGTTTGTCCAAACTCCTACTTTAGAATCTTATATTATAAATTTTATTACAAATAATTAAGAACTTAAATATTCCACTCCTCATTGCTTAAGTGGCAGAAAAGTGAACTCTGATTCCAGACATAAAATTCAGAAAGTCACCTTTATACCCAATTAGATTGATTAAATTGGCCCCCTTTCCAGTTATCTCAAGTTTCTATTTTTCTCCCCATTTTGACTCTAAAATCTAAACTTTATACATGTTGCATTCACATTATCACCCCAGAGAGTTCAATTCTTGTTCAAGTCAATTATAAAAACAGTATCATTTGGTCCCATTCTAACCCCACAAAAAAAAAATTGACTAATGATAATGACAAACAAATTCAAAGGGATAGATCAAACATTTCCTTATACATACAAGTAAAAAAAGCACTATTACATGCAATGATATAATTTAACCATTACCTCATCCAATGATTGGTAATTATCAGCAATCCTTGAATACCTCTTATCTAACTTCTTTTTTGGCTGTGAATTCTCATAAAATGGAGCTGATGCAGATGAAAACTGATGCTGAGGTGTTTGATATGGATTCTGCTGAGGATGTGGTGATTGTGGTGGATATCCATATCCATCATAGTTATTATTCCATGAAGATGAAGAACCTGAAGCCTCATATGAAGGAACATGCCTTCTCCTAGGAGACCCTTTTGAACTATTCCCTCCCATAACAATCTCCTTCAGAATAAAACAAAGTAAACACAAAATTGCTACCAAAGCTGTCCAAGTTTCTAGCTGCAATTCCATAACAAAGACATGAATGAATTGATGTTTATATAACTTGGCTGAGGAATCAAAGTAAAATAATTGAAAAGGACAAAAAAGATAGCAAATATTCAACCATTAATTAGACTAAGAAAGAGAGTGAGACTTTTTCATATACCTCAAGATGCATTGTTTCAATGGAAATTGCAAGTGAAAGAAGAGTGCTGCTAGAAGGAACCTAGCAAAGTCAAGTCAACTGGTTTAGCTTTTTCACTTCTTTCTTCCAGTTCAAACAAGTTTCATTTTTTTAAAATTTAGTCTATGTCATAATCCATAATCTGTATTTGATTAATGAAACATAATCTATGTCTTAATAATGTACTAAGCACTTTTCATAACTAGAATGAAAGTTTATGGTTCATTTTTTATAATGAAATTAAATTTTGATTAGGGCACGTCTCGAGCAAGATCAGATAGAACCATCAACTTCACTGAAGATTTACCGTGATATTTATCAACAACCGAATTTCAACTTAAACACAAAGTTGATTATCACTTTTGGGTTATATTGGATATTGCATATGGAAATGATCAAAGTTAACAAGAAACTAATGATTGTGTTTATTAGTACTTTTCAATCATATCACAAAGTTGACACGGAATTTTATTTTATGAATTTATTCAATATAATAAAAATGAGGTATGCATTATGCAATACTAGTATTTTTTTTCCTGCCGATCCTTCCTAGTAAATACGGTGCAATTTTGTAGCCTAGGTCACAGTTGACAATGCCACGTTACGCCCACAATCCGAAACTACATAGAATGAGAGCATGTTGGATAAACTTTTATTTTTTAGAAGAAAAAAAATGTGGGCTCAACTCAATGAATAATGAGTCAGATCCGTAATTGTTTTTTAGTTTTATTTTCAGATTTTTCTCTTGTCGTCTTCCTCCAAGTTTGGTTTTGAGTTCGGTGAAGATTTGGTTGGATAAAGATTAATGTTTTTTGTTGGAAAATAACTACAATACTCAAAATTATAGGATACAATATATGACAGTGGAGATGTTTAATAAGGTGTACCTGTTATGGTTGTTAGTGTTGATAGTAGTCTTGGACAATAAAGAATGTGAAAGAATCGTCACTTTAGATGGTGAAATGGTGACTATGGTTAGTTGGTCTTGACCTAACAAGATGGTTAAAAAAATACTCACAATATAGTAAAAAAATCATATTACGGGGCTCAAAAACTCTTAACAAACTAATCAATTGAATTATCCAACCCATCACATATCATCCATCTATTTGAGTCTAAATCAATAATATTCTTTTAGTTATTGCAATTTAATGCATTTTTTTTATAAAGCCAAAAATAGGTTGAACATAAGGGAAAGTTAGAAACATCTCAATAAGGTTGGCACTTAATAGACCCCATCCTTTGCCGCTTATTTCATAATTATTATTAAAAAGAAAAGGAGAAAAATATGTATAAGAGGGGGACTAAGCCAAAACCGTAAAAAGAAAACAAACAGTCTAAGGAAAGCGGTAGTTACGTAAGTTATTTCTATCTTTGAAGAAATCTAATTGTAGGAACGAAGGAGCCTCGAACCAAGAAACTCCGGAGAGTGTATGACCATGAGTAGCTAATAAATCTGCACAACAATTTCCTTCTCGGTGAGTATCGTCATATATTTAATTAAGTTTAAGGGTAAAACAATAAATTAATTTTAAAATCCCTCGCTTTCCCTTGTAAACCAAACACATTTTTAATTAAAATTCATCACCTTCTTTCCCCTCCTCTCTTTTGAACCAAACATATATTTAATTAAAATATCTCTTCTTCCCTCCCCTCGATTAAAATGCCTCCCCTCCATTAAAATCCCTCCCCTCCCCTCAATTGAACTAAACTGACCCTAAGTGGTATTTATTCAAATAAATAAATAAATCATGACAAGATAATTAAGTCTAGTCAATATATTCAAATAAAAGGAAAAACACAAGAATGAGGTCCAAACACAAAGTGTGGAATACTAAGCATGCTACTCAACAAGAGAATAATCTATCTCATATCGTATATGTCTAAAACACCAATCCAAATAAGGTTGTTCTGAGCTGGAACGTAGAGGTACCCCTTCAACATGTACCATAGGAAGAATTATTTCTGGCATTTTATTGTCATCCCCTTTAAACAATGTGTATTTGTCACGTGCAAGATCGATGACATACAAAGAATTGTTTTCATATCCCCACATACGCGGATTGCTCAATGCATAGTACTTTTTCTTTGGGGCATAAAATAATGCAATGTCACCCAAAGTTTCTAACTTGACATAATCCATGATTGAGAAGTCTATCTTGTACACATTAAATGTTACCTTGGACATAATATTAAGCACTAAAAGATGTTCATCACAACTAACCAACCTTACGTGTGAGAAAGAACCAGAAATTACACCAAGAGTACTCTTCAAATCTAAAATTTTTATATTTGTAGAGTTCAAGTTGAGTATCCCTATGTTGGCCTTGACAGTGACAACATATATGGTATTGTGCAAAACAGCAAAGTCGACAACCATTTGTGGTGTTAAATAAGTAACCCAACCAAGATTTTGATAGACGTGCAAATTGTTAGGATCTCTACATATAACCACCAAGACAAATTCCTTCAAGCCTCTAGAAAAAGCAAGTAAGACTTGGCAAGAAAAACAAGAGAAATCAACATTAAAGGTTGAGTTATTGATTACCATCTTTCTTCTTGTAAATGGATTAATTAGTATAAATGAATTATCTCTCCCTGTCAAGATCAAATATCCGCTAGAAGACCCTTGATACGCATAAAGGAAGAAGTTATTGACCATCTTTGAGAGATAAACTTTATGGTGATATAAGCTGATGAAGGAAAAAGATTTCTTAAAATATAAAGACCTTCGGACAAGTAATGGTTCTTGGGATGCCATAAAATTCCTCCAATAAATTTTATAAAATTCCTGCCAATTCTTGCACATAGCACCGAATTGAAAGAGGTCATCAAAATCTAGCATTCTTGAAATGGTTTCAAGCAAATCCCAAGGAAGTTGACAGTTCTCTACTACCTTCTTTACTTTTTTCCCTTTACATCACAACAAATAACAAAGTTAGACGGTTTACTAACATATGCCTTTTTTCTCTCTATATTTTTTAAACATATGATTTTTTTGGTCTCATAATATCGCATAAAATTAGGAGACAAAGAAAGATTTATTACCCCATTCTTCCAAACAGAAACAAGACTAACATATAAATATAATAAAATTATGTCATATCCTTATTTTTATTTTTACTTAAATTGTACTTTTGGTCCCTCCTATTTTTTAAAAAAATAAAGTTTTGGTCCCCTTATTTTAAAAAACAAGATTTTGGTTCCCCAATTTTAAATTTTTATGTGTGTTTGCCCCACCCCATTTTGAAGTCAATTTTGCTGATGTCGCCTTGTCCAGATGTGAAGGTGGACAGATTTTTATACATTACATTAATAATTTATTTAATTTAATAAGAAACATTTTAAAACTAAAAAAGTATTTATTTTCATCATCCTCATCAATTGTGTTGATCATCATCTTAAAAAAAATTCTTAAAAAAATAAATCTAAAACTTTAAAATGACTTTAATTTAAAATAAACTCAAACAAATCAAAATCACTTCAAATTAAAAATCAAATTCTCCAAATTATCAATATACGTCTAATTTACCGAGAAAAATCCAAAATTTTCTTCCATCCTAAAACAAGTTTACCCAAAATCATAAACACAGTGTGTCAGGAAGGAAATACTATCCATCAAAATTTTCCCTACCTCGTTGTTCGAGCAACAAACCATAAACAACACTTTCACCCTTTGTTAAGAGTCCCTCATCGGATAAAATATGGTCTGACAATGTGTTTATAAGTGGGGGCAATCCTCACCTCACAAGCCGGTTATGTGGAGTTGTGTTAGGCCCAACCACGATTTCTAAGATGGTATCTGAGCCTCTTCAAGATCCATTGGGTCACCTGCTATCAAGTTTCCGTTATCGGGTCACCCACCATTTATGTCCACGAACCAAGCTCAATAGTGTTGGTCGTGAGGGGGTGTGTTAAGAGTCCCACATCGAATATGATATGGCCTGACAATGTGTTTATAAGTGGGGCAATCCTCACCTCACAACCCGGTTATGTGGGGTTGTATTAGGCCCAACCACAATTTCTAAGACCCTTAACAATCAAAGCCCCTTTCATATTCTCATTCCTCGAATTTCAATATTCTCGTCAGAATTTGAAGCTCTCCCATTCTCCCTAGGTCTCGACCTCGACAGCACGCCCCCTCATTCTCCATTCCAACTCAATCCTTCTCTTTCACATTATTTACTTATCTCATTTACGATAAAAAAAAAAAAGGTTAGGGTTGAGTACAAATTGATCAAGATGATGAAAGATTAAAGGAATTATATTTTAGTTTTTTTATTTGATTTTAGTTTTAAAATGTTTATTATTGAATTAAATAAATTAGTACTCCTTCTGTTTCAAAATGAGTGTCACTTTGGCAAAAAAATTGTTTTAAAATGAATGTCATTTTACATTTCCAATACAACTTTGATATTTTTCTTCCAACTTTACCCTCAATAAATACTTAAACTTTTCTCTCACACAATTTTCAATGCAACTTTAAGTTTGTCTTTTTCTTATAAAGTAGGGGCAGTTTAGTAAAAGTGTTATGGCTAATGATTATTTCATTCCATTTCTTAATCTATGAGCCAAAACTTTAAACGACACTCATTGTGAAATGACACTCATTGTGAAACGAATGAAGTAATAACGTGTATACAAATTTGTCCACCAAATCGCTGCCACGTCATTAGTGGACAAAGCCACATCACCAAAATTGACTTTAAAATGGTGTGGAGGACCAAAACTCATAAAACATTAAAATTGGGGGACGAAAACGCTGACTTTTATAATAAGGGACCAAAACTTCATTTTTCTAAAAATAACGGACAAAAAGCGCATTTAAGCCAAAAAGAAATTAATGTGAGCAGTTTACTAGTTTACTTTTCCATTTCTGTGATCATATACCACATTATAGCATTAGCAAACAATTGGTAAATATACCAAAAAGCTAAGCCAAACCAACTAGGAAAGCACTTCAGTGCCATAGTGCCATTGTGCCATTGTGCCATTGCCCCAATCAGATCTTGACACGTGGCAATGCTAATTAAAATAATAAAAAATCAAAAAAAGCAAGTTTAAATGAAATTAGAAAAAATGTGATGCACACAAACGACGTAGAATACGATTGCCGCTCTTTCTTCTTGCCACTTCAAAGCAGCAGCAGTGACACTCACCTCAACTAGTTTTCACGCGTCCGCCTCCGATGACCACCTCCG
>Ga0315913_1000481_pt1 | contig 35829 bp, 22 predicted proteins | sample MpolsnodulesMG_FD_207736 | JGI IMG/M metagenome (GOLD analysis project Ga0315913, IMG submission 207736) | Medicago polymorpha root nodule microbial communities from Los Angeles, California, United States - small nodules | ecosystem: Host-associated > Plants > Roots > Nodule | place: USA...
ACTTAGTCAAAAACCTCATGTAACAAAAGTTCATTTTGATCCTTCACATGAACAACTTAACTCAAACTTCACCAATTCAAACAACAACTTCACAAAATGGAATACCCATGGTACAAATCATCAACAACAACATATGTAATTTAACAACAACTTCATTTCAACATGAATTTATCACAATCAACAACAACAACACTAATTTATACCAATTTGAGCAAAATCAACAAAGTATACATATAAACATATATTGAGCATGTAATTTCATCGTCAACAACTTGATTATCAACAAATTCAAATACCCAAACATCACATCAAAATACAAGCACGAATTTCATCAATTGAGTTCATAATAATCACTTTATACAAATAAGCACTTATGGGTTTAAGAAGAAAAAGAGACTATACAAAAGATTATGAATGAAATCTAACCCCCTTACCACAATAAGCAATAATCCTAGCAATAGCTTCAATTAAGCTCCTAGAATCTCTAGATCCTCTTGGTTCTTCAAGTTTTTCTCTACAACCCTCTTCTCTTCCTCTTGCCCTTTTCTCTTGCTCTTTCTCTCTCTACCTCTTATCAAAATTTTGTAAAATGATTGTGAACCCTAATTCTCTTAAAGACTAAGACTTAAATAGTGTCCACACTATTGGGCTTAACCCTTAAAAGTCTAATGGGCTCAAAATCTTATAAACTAACTCCCAAAGTTTCTATCCACTAACAGTTAAAAGTTATCGAATAATTACCAGTTCAAAACTAATTACCACTATCGAATAGAGTAAAAATAATGGTTCTCACTTGAAACACTAAAAATAACCCTCACCATGAAATTACTAATTTACCCTTGCTCACAAAATGACCAAAATACCCCTTAGTCTAAAATGACTATAATACCCTTCTAACACCGAAATCCACTAATCCTAACCAAAATATACACATAGGCAATTAATCACATACAAGCACATATAAACACATGTAAATAAATAATAAGATAAATCTAGCGAAAAACGGGCAGTTACAAGGCTACCCTTCAAAGAGGCTCCACAATCAAAAGGAACATATTTGAAATCACACTAGTTCAGAAAACCAAGTTTTCGTAAGTGGTAACTGATTACCACGTAATATGTAACCGGTTACACCACTGTAACGTTACCTTGGATTTCAAATTTTGAATATTGGTAACCGATTATAGAATATGGTGTAATCGATTACACCCATTAAAAAAAAATCAGTTTTTCTTAAAAACAACAACTTGCTTCGCATGGACACTTATGTTTAACTTGGAAAGTGATTTGTGGTGAGTTTAAAATATTTTATGAGCATTCTAAGTTATATAACTATTGAAAGCAATGAATAAAAGATAAAGGCACACTTGCAAATATATTAACTATATAGTCTAAGTCGTCATCTTCATCGCGTGGCTCATTTTGCCTCCATATTCGTTCTTCTTTTTATAATGTGGTTTTATTATTATCAAAACTCAGCCAAATCTTTAAGAGAGTGATCTTCTTCATATTTTTCTACACGAGGATGATGATGTAGCGTATATATGAAATGAACTTTCAGAGATGAATTTGATCATGAAAGACACAATTAGCCATTCAATGAGGATGGTGATCTTGAGAGATGATTTTTTTTCTTCTTGGTATCAAGATGCTTTTTTTTTTGTTGGTTGAGTTGTTTAATAAAATTTTGCTAAAGTGGACTAGCCACGTCACGTGTTTAAGGGTCATGCCATCGTTATTGTATAAAACTAGTGTGTTAACCCGTGCAATGCACAAGTGCTAGGCTAATTTTCCTTTTTAGTCTCTAAAATGTATATTATATGTTTTGTAGAGTAAAAAAAAAAAACAATGGTGACCTTAAAAAAATGATGTTTCAAATATTTATTTCGATAAAATTTTGATCTCATAGTTAATATAAGTTAAATAAGATAGTATATTAAGAGATAAAATTCAAAATATTATTTGAACTAAATTTTTAGATGCCATAAATATACCATTTTTTATAGTTTGTCCTTATATACAGTTTTACATACGTAGAATTTAATGAAGACGATCAAAGTTGCCGATGAAAAGTATGCATGTCACATTTGTTAAACAATAGAGGGAATACAAACAAAAAAAAATCAAATTACATGTACATAACGACAAAAGATTAAGTTACCTCTAGTGTGTTAATCCGTGCAATGCAACGCACGGGCGACAACTATTATTTTTCAATCTCTGTAAATATTTTTTTTTGTTTTTCGAAGAAAATTATTTATTATGTGTTTTTTTTTTTAATTTACCCGTTTTTTCTTATGTCACAATGACAAATGTGTATCCATTTTTTGCTAAACCGGGAGCGTGGAAAGACATCAAGGGGAAACGATGACATCCCAACTAGGTTAACAGATATGTATCCATACTTTTATGTTTATTAGTGATAAACATATGCCATTTGTTTTTGCGAATTAGTGAAAAACATACTTGCACTATTTTTTATATTTGTCATTTTTTATGTATCAATCACAAATATGCCTTAATTTTTTCAATATATTTATTAGTAACAAAATTATGTCTTTTGTCATTGTTGTTTTAATCTTTGCAAAATTTTGTTTGTTGACGTTATTGTTTTAATCTTTGCAAATTTATTTATTTATATCTTTATCAGTAACAAAATTTGTCCAATGCATCTTATATGTATTAGTGGTAGCAAAGATTTGTATCAAAATTTTATTTTAACTATCGGTGGCAAATATTTTTCTAATTTTTGTCTACACATTACTGAAAAATATTTGTCTCATGTATTTTTATCATATTTATAAATGATATATATGTGTCTCATTCTTTTATATGTATTAGTGTAATCAATTTGTCCTATATTTTTTTTATAAGTGATATGTGTCTAGTGTTTTTTTATGTATCAATGACAAATAGTATCTCATGTTTTTCTATTTATTAATTACAACTCTTTGTCTCGTGATTTTTGTACCAACGATGAATATTTCCGTTGTGATTTTTTCAATATTTTTTTAAGAAATTTATGTCTTGTGTTTTGTTTTTTTAAAAAAATATTTTTTAAAAGAAAAGTATTTAGTTCATATTTTTTTTATGTATCAGAACAAAATATTAGTCTTGTGTTTTTTTTATGTATCAATGAAAAATATTTGTCCCGTGTTTTTTTTCTTCTATTTATCAATGACACATGTATATCTCATGTTTTTTTATGCTTCAGTGACAAAGATCACCCCATTTGTTCGTATACACTTTATCTATCTTTTCGCTCATAACAAACAATTGTGACACATCGTCTTCTCTCTAATTAATTCTTATTTTTTCGCAGAGACTCTATCCTTTTATGTATCTTGTCAAATGAGTATTCAACTATTTTTTATTCTTTTTATTCTAAAGAGTCTTCCACCTATTCTTCTTTTTTAACATTCATAAAGTCAAACTAGTCTTCCATTTTGCACTTGAAATTTTGAACGATATTACTAATCTTTTTTTTAGGGCGAACAATATTACTAATCTTATTTAAAGAATTTCAACTGTTCAATTGAGCTTATCATAAAACTATTATTATAGGAAACACAATTTAGTTATTTTAATGGAAGTTTAAGTTTTCTTATAACCAAATACAATTTTTGTTTCGGTAAAAAACATTGTTAGAATAAACTATTTTTAATTTTATAGAATAAGAATAAATAGGAGTGATTGACAAAGAATATAATTGAAAAATTGTATTATTAAACAATCAAAACGACAATTAAATAAGAACACAAAATTCTTACTCAAACGACGTTTAAAAATAACCATAGATAATACATCTTATTGATCTAATTGCATAAAGAGCTTAATTGCACTGCATTGAAATTGTAATTTTCTTTAAAATAAAATATGCATTTAATCAAATGACGTCACATGAATATTTGTGAAGATATTTTAAGAATGATGAGTGTTATTTGAACAATTATTTAATTGACAACTTATATGACAACCATATATTTTCAAAGAAAATGAATTATTGACACGAAAACCAAAGCAATAGAGAAATAAAGTAAAAACATAAAGTGAATATAAGAGAGAAAGTTGTAACAAAAATTGTCACAAATTGATTACAAAAATATCATTTCTCTTAAGAATTCACTTATAAAATGACATTATTATACAATAAAGTTTATTCAATGGTACTAATAAAAACATATTTATTGATGATGCAAGACAATTTATTTATGCACGTTAAACAAGGCTTAAAAAATGTCATAAAGTTTAATTTAAAAGATAAATTAAATTCGTTCCCGTGGGTTTAATTCAAGAGAAATGTTAACTTATGCCCTTACGGCACATGTTAGGAATTCCACTAATAGAAATTATGTATTGGACTTGACAAAAAAAAAAAAAATTATGTATTGGAAATTGTGTTAATTTATTGTTCAAAATGTTTAATATTAATTTTTTTTCAATAAATTCTTATCACTAATGGAATGACATTAATGTTTAACATGTGCGCTAAGGGTACAAGTTAACATGACCCTTAACTTAATTGGTAGGGACAGTGCATAATACTCCCTCCGTCCCAAATTATAAGCAAAAAAAACCAACTTTTATCATATTTAATTATGTTTTTTTTCAAAAAAATTATCTTTTCCAAAGGAAAATTAAATGCAAAGTGCATTCAATTTGCTCTCTTTTTTATTTTCTATATAATCAACTACCAATGAAAATTGTTTTTACATCTTCCTATAAAACTTATTTCAAAGATAGCACAAAAAACTATGTTAAAACTACTCCCTCCGTTTTTAAATATAAACAAAACAGTTTTTAGGTTCATTCATATGAACCACATACATCATTAAACGAATGAACCAAAAAAATAAATTTTGCTTATATTTAGAAACGGAGGGAGTACCATGTTTTAGTTTTCTTAATAAGTGTGATTTTTTTTTTTCCGCTTATAATATGGGACAGACGGAGTATATATAAGATTTTGAACCCGGACACCACCACAAAAAAAGATAAATTAAACTCAACTCAACAAAATTATTCGTCGTCTTGTGTGGCGTTTGATTTCGTGTCTTGTTGTGGTGTTTGATTTTGCGTCTTGTTGAAAGATCGACTTCAATCAATTACAAAATTAATCATTGATTTGGGCGTCAACGTTGTAGATCCAGAAGTATGAGTATTTCAGTGACTTATATTTTATCACATTATTTGTAGGTATTTTACCGCTATTAACTTATTTGCTGTAAGTTTGTTCGCGGATTCATCATTTACGTTTTTAACTATCTTTTTACATATGATGTGATGAATGAATATATATTTTTTTTAAACAAAATTATCCTAAATCCCTTAATAATCAGGACCCACACGTACTTTGCGGCGAACAGCGAGGGTTAATTAGTTGTTTATCCAACAAAATCCCAATCAATCATCTTTTAATCAAACATTAACAGAATTAAAAAAAGCATCTCTTACTCTTAATAATCTCGCACACATTCATTCATTCATAATTAATTAACCTCTCTTTCTTCTCTAATCTTTCTCTTCTTCAATTTAACTCACGCAGAAAAATCATAACATAACATATAGCATAAACCTCGCTTCAATTCAATTTCATCAAACCCTAATTAATCTAATTCAACTTAATTTAACCTAATTGCATTGCGTCTCTGAAATTCCAAGAATTTCAATCTCAAACGAATTCTTCTCGAATTCGAGAATCCATGCCACTGTGGTTTTCATCCATTGCCCTCTCCAAAGAGGACTCTTTTGATTTCGTCGTGAAATTCGTGCAATTTACCAGCCATGTCTACTGATTCTCATCCTCCTAATCTGTATGCCAAAGGGCTTCTTTGTAATGCTGGTGCTGGTGCTGCAGCTGGTATGAAAATTCCTTCAGAAAACCTTTTTTTTTTATCTGTTTTCTATGATTTAGGATAGAAATTAATGAAATTTATTGTGATGTAAGTTTTTATTTTTGAAAAAAATTTTGATTTTGATGCAGGAGTTATTGCCGCTACGTTTGTGTGTCCTTTAGATGTGATTAAAACCAGGTTTCAGGTTCATGGGACTCCTCAACTTGCTAATGGAAGTGTTAAGGGTATGTGCTTTCTTGTGTTTCTTAGTATAAAATAATGTTTTTTTAGTTTTTATTATGTTTAGTAAAAGAGACAATGTAGATGTGCCCTGTCTCATAAAAAAAAAATTGCTACTTTGTCCTTAAGTATAAGATGATCCCTTAGTAAATCACGGGAATTAAGAAAGTTGGTTTTGATATTAAATATGTTGACAAATGGTATTGCTTTTACAAATTTGATGTTTACATTAGAGTATTTATTGTAGATTGCAGAACAATACCTAAATTAATTAGGATTATGTTAGTAAAGAAATAGTTAATGCAGTAGAAAATTCAAAGAGGGTCTTATAAACCGGAACAAAGAAACATACGAAAGAGTCTTATATTTAGGGACAAAGGTAGTAGTATTTTAGTTTTAGGGTTTGAGTCATCATTCTTAGAATTATTAGTGTAAACTATAAAGAGATGTGAATAAACATCATTAAAGAACTATAGGTGAATATTGTATTTGTTTAACCAACATTGGGTGTTTGTGTTACCAGGTAGTCTTATAGTTGGTAGTTTGGAACAAATATATCACAAGGAGGGGATGCGTGGCATGTATCGCGGGCTAGCCCCGACTGTTCTGGCCTTACTTCCAAATTGGGCTGTGAGTTTACTTCATGTTGTCATTACTTTACCTGATGAACTATTGTTATTCCTCTTTGAAAGTTTTTTTTTTTTTTTTTTTGCATCATATATTTCTGTTGTTTTAGCTTTAAATTGGCAATGAAAAATAAGTATAAGAAAAAATAACAACAGACTTGGTTTTTAAGAGTCCATTGGTGGTTGATTCTGTGTTGTGAAAGTGCCTGCAAATTATGATCTAGAAGATTAGTGGGTTTAGGTTTATCCAAGAATCAGCAAGGATAATAAGGAATGCTTTTGATTGAGATATGGACAGACAAGAAAACGAGAAATGAGAGTGAAGTTGATAATAAATAAGTAGAAATTATTAATTACCCCAGAATAGATGATTAGTATGATTGCATCACAAACCAAGAAAGGACTCGGAGCAAGCAATCTTGCTGCAATGATTTATACAACTGTGTGTGCTATATTATTTGATAGTAGAGTACATTACTTAAAGGCTTAAACGCACTTTTGGCTCCCTAACTTTGCACTAGTTGCGATTTTGGCCCCCTATTTAAAAAAACCACATTCCAGCCCCCTAAGTTTCCCCCCTTTTGCAACTTTTAATTTTGATCATTTAAAATCAACCATTCAACAGCAGAAGATCAAGAAACCAGTCCCAAGCCATATTCTTTGCCTTATAAATCTGAAAATTGCTCAACAAAATACCCCACTTGTTTTTACTATCTTGAATTGAATGATCAAAATTGAAAGTTGCAAATTGAAGGAAACTTAAGGGGCTGGAATGTAGTTTTTTTTAATAGAGGACCGAAATCGCAACATGTGCAAAGTTAAAGGGGAAAAAGTGTGTTTAAGCCTTACTTAAATATGGCATAAGTTGATCACTCTGCAACTAATAAAATATGTGACCCATTTAAGTAAATAAGGGATAAGTGCCTAACTTTAAGAAACCAATGGTAAAATACACTTGGACCAAGAACAATACTAACCATAGCCCATAGGAACATTAATTGACCTCATGATACACCTAACAAAGTTAAACAGTTATGATTCTGTAAAGCTATTTTTTACTGGAATGATTCTAGTAGAGCTACAAGCAACCATCATACCAGTTAAATCTTTTTATCTTTAATCTTATACCATACCTTTTTGGGGTTTCTTGCTGCCTAATTGATTTAACGTACTATTGGATGATGTATTTTGTGGGCCTCTACATATCTTTGTATGTTACATTGTTACTAGGTTCGTGTCGTGTTTATATAGCAGATTAGTGTTATATTCTACTAACTACTAATATTCTGTCAATTTATTGACTTACAGATTTATTTTACCATGTACGAGCAGCTCAAGAGACTGCTTTCTGATGGTATGATTACTTTTGTTTTTAAGTTTGTCAACTTGTTGTTCGTGTGTGAGCCACTCACGTGCGTTGTGTAGTCATTCATTTGGAAGTACAAATTGTAATAACTATGATATGATATGTATGCAGATGAAAGCCATCATCTTTCAGTTGGAGCTAACGTGGTAGCTGCTTCAGGTGCCGGAGCTGCAACTACTATGGTTACAAATCCATTTTGGGTTGTCAAGACCAGACTCCAAGTGCGTTTCTTTTTCAGTTCAGACTGAATCTTACTTTTCTTATATCATAATTGATTTTCTTATGCTATCAACGTATCATATAAAATTGGCATAATTCATGAGTGCATCAAATGATTAAAATATGTGAAATTAGTTGTTTACTAAGGAAAGGTTGGACAAAAAGCGGGAGTATTAAAAGTATACTCTAGAGGGAATAATGCAACTATTAAGTGAATAGGTGTTGAGGATAAATCGTTGGTGTAGATAGGAGAGATGACATATAATAATTTTAGCAGTAAAATTATTTTGTTTAAAAGGCAACATTTCCCTTGAAAGAGGGTGTTTTCACCTCTTGTGATTTGAATAAACACATATTTTCTATTCTCTACTTTGACCTGCCTTTCTCTACATCTTCTTGGACATATCAATTGGTCTGACCTGCTTTTTGAGCGAGAGTCGGTGTTTGTCGTTGTTGGGGCTTGAATGGGGCGATGGTCTTTAGGGACCTAATCTAACTTCATAAATTAAAACCGCCTACCCTCATTGCTGTGCGGTAAATGTAGGTGGCCTTGTTACGGATCTAGGATTGGTTCTGATACTGACTTAAGCCTAACAAAACCTCATAAAACCGACTTACGTGAGGGTTGCCTAAGCTTTGCAAGACAGAAATTTCCTAGGCTTTATAAGCTACATCAGGCCATATCTCTAGTCAATGTGACACTTGAGCTTTTCCTAATATATCCTGTCACGTCCAGAGCTATTGGGCTAATTGCATGGATAATACTCGTGGGTCAATAGCAGATCTAGGATATACTCTGATATTGTCATAGTTTTTGAGCCTAAATGTTGGATACCTTGACAGAATTCATCAAGAATATGGCAGCACACCGCACTACCCAATTTGTGAAATTAAAGGATAATGTGGTACATACAATGGATGTGAAGAATTTGGTTGTAAAGAGGATGCATAAACGAGGACATAGCTGGGATGAAATGATAAGTGTGGACATGGAAGAAGAATATATAGTGGGTAATCCAACTTCCTCTATTCAAGGACTTACTTGTTTAGTTATGACTTGTGGGCTCAAGATGATCTCCCCCTTGGATTGACCAACACACCTCTGCTACCTTTCAATGTACTATGAATTCCACATTTTGGCCATTTTTGCACACATTTTTGGTATTCTTTGATGACTTATGCACATTTACATCATTTGGAGTTGGTTTTGTGCCACACTTCAACAATCACTATGGATCACCAAACAGTGGCTAGTATTTTACAGTGGCCAATTCCACAATACCAAGGATGTTAAGGGTGATGCTTCCAGTAGGATAATTGGATCGGAGTTGCAGAGTGGTGCATGAGTAAGTCAAACCAGATGGAGTTTTGGACAACAGAAGTATTTCATATGAGCAGATAAGGTGGAACATATTTTAGGTCAGTGGCTAAATCCAAATGAGGAAGCCGTTGGGAAAGACTTGTCTTTTGTTCGAGAACAATTTTCCTATTGCAACGTTGTTTTAGGGAACAAAAAGAGGGTGTAGGTAGATAGGATAGGTGTCAGAGTATAAATAAGTCATATATGGGTGTAGATAGGATAGGGAGACACTCTATAATAACAGTAAAACTGTACTCAGGTGCAAAAGGGAACATTTCCCCTGGAAGAGGGTGTTTTTGCCCTTTGTAGAGTGAATAAACACATAATAGTCTTGGATGTTTGTGATGTACCATTGCTAGAACCAGGCCATTATCAAATGGGAAGGCAATGAAGGTATCACACTCATAGTGTCACCTTTTGATGGCTTTCAGTGCATCATATGCAAGATTACAAAACTTTTATCTATATCGAGTTGAAAAAAAAACCCTCCTGAAACAGCTAGTTTGTATAATTTTGCCATGTGTGGATCATATCTCTTTATGAGAGAAGGAATGTGTGTGTTGGTGGGATAGCTGTTGTAAGTATAATAATATTGTTCCTATAAGCAATACAATGGTGTATATGCATCAAAACTAAAGGACTTATTTTATCCTGCCTATCATCAGTACATGTATATATTCTGGATAATAAGTTTGTTTCCTTTGTCACTGTAGACCCAGGGAATGAGACCCGGTGTTGTGCCGTATAGAAGCACACTATCTGCTTTGAAGAGAATAGCTCACGAGGAGGGCATTCGTGGGATGTACAGGTTGGTATCATTTAATATCCAATACAACATTGTGGTCATTGTATAATGCTTTATAATTAATAATTTATTGACATCTGAGATATTACCATAAACAGTGGCCTTGTACCTGCTCTGGCTGGTATCAGTCATGTTGCCATCCAGTTTCCAACATACGAGAAAATAAAATTTCATTTAGCAAATCAAGGTAAATTTAATGCTTGTTCTTCTAGTTCCTTTGTGGCGATTTGAGAGTTTCAGCAGTTGATGAATTTGATCATTATTTTGTATCAGATAACACAACAGTGGATAAGCTCGGCGCACGTGATGTTGCAATTGCCTCATCAGTCTCCAAAATTTTTGCATCCACGTTGACATATCCTCATGAGGTATATGCTGAATGCTTGACTCAGTTTTGTTAAATATATTCATGCATAATCATACCCAACTAGCTTCCTAGCCGTGCAAATGGAATGCCCTTACCATTTATAAATCCATTTTCAGTGTTTAAACAAAAGCAAAAGTGTATTCACTATTCAGCCCCCCTTAACCTTGGACCTTTTCTGTGCCACCACAAACTTTGAAGTCCTCAGTTAGTCCCTAAATTTTAACTATTACTCAAATTGACCCTTCATTTCAACTTTTAACTTGACATTCATGTGAAAAAACCCTGTTCATCCATACATGTCGATCTAGACAATTGGTTGATTTATTTATTAATTAAATTATAATGTTAATGAATTTTTAGATCTTCCTGGATTAATAATCTTGATGATAACCGCACATCTTTGATCAAAGTGCATAATGTCAGCTGTTTCTTGAAATATTTCTCGGAACATTTTGAGTTTGATTGCTACTAACCTTTTGTCATATTTCCTTCCTTTATAGCCACCATAGAAAGTCATTTACCACCTATTGGTTTGAGAATAATTCATGAGTTCCTTGTTTCTCTTTTTTATGCTCTGAGGAGACAAGCATCCGAAATTATAAAATGTTTGTTTCTGGTGCAGGTCGTTCGATCCAGATTGCAAGAACAAGGACACCACTCAGAGAAGCGATACTCTGGTGTGACAGACTGCATTAGAAAGGTCTTTCAACAAGAGGGCCTTTCTGGTTTTTACCGTGGGTGTGCCACCAATCTTCTGAGGACAACCCCAGCTGCCGTAATCACATTCACCAGCTTTGAAATGATACACCGTTTTCTAGTTTCTCTTTCCCCTTCTGACCCACAATAGCATTCTTTGTAAAGATGAGCCCGATTCAAAAAAGTTAGTTTAGTTGACAAATATTTATTTTGATGATTAAATTAAGATCTCATTCTTCGTGATTCTTGATTGTTTATCACGTTAGAAGGTAGACTTCCGCCCTCCTCAAATCACACTTGTGCAAATTAATTGACTTGTAGGCGGAAAGAGGTCTTGTTTTAAAAAGTGATGATGACGATAAATGTTTTACAGTGCATATTTTATTATGAAACTGCTGGCTAATGAGACGCAGCAGAATATTCTCTAGTTCGACCACACTGCTTCACATCTCATGCATATAGGATCTTGGAGTCATTTGTTTTTCTGCGCTCTAGCCATGCCAGATAGAAGTCGTATGATTGACAGCTACTACTTTATTTCTGTTAAACTGTTTCTGTTAAGCTGTTAAATATACCTAACCTGATGATATTACTCCTGCCCCTATAGCATTTACTCTCGTTTTTCCCCCCTTCATTTTTCTGTTCTAAACAAGATGATGATATTCAGCAGTTTGAACAACTCAATCTGCATACACATAATTTTACTGGTATACTTCTTATTTACATGGAGCAAAGATATTTTATTTAGAGAGCATTTGTATCAGCAGCTTACCTTACAAGTATTGTGTGCTGTTTAAATAAGCTATTTGGTTAACTTTTTTTTTTGGTTGCTGAAATCTATTTGGTTAACTTGCAAAACTAAATCCAGAATAGTTGATAGGCAAGTTTTCAAAAATAATTACGCAACTGTTACCTGTATATGCTATTAGACAAACCCAAATAAACTTTGTTAAATTTTCCCAGGTTTCTGTGACTACTAGGAAATTAAACTGTAACTTCCATGTCTTTACAAAAGGGCACCCTATGCTACAAATGAGTTCCATTGTTGCTGTACTGCTGGGTGGTGGGATATAATGTGTGCCTTTATGGAGGTATTGAATGTGATACCTTATCATTATGCACAAGAAAGGCAATGTGGCTAGTGGCAATCACATTAACTTGAGGACTAGTAGGTCCTTGTTAAACTTAGGTTGAACGCAACTTCCCTTAAAGAAAAACATATATTGTCACTAGTTATTATCATTATAACAAAATATCTAACGTTAGAAACGATGAGAATGAAAACGTCAAGGATTTGCTTTTTATTTTAGATGTTTATCACAACATAAAAAAGTACAATAAAGAAAATGGAACAAAGGCCGTTACTGACTCAAAATGGAGGATCAATGCTTTTTGAAGAGTTGCTTTTCTCTTTTAAAATTCTATCAAACGAGGAACAAAATGCAACTAAACATGGGGTTTACTAGAGTTCATAGATAGTTCTTGTAGGATAGTAGATATAGTGTGTCCACTTTGAATGCCTAACCTAAACGTCTACTCAATAAGCACTTCCCAAACGTTAATAACATGTTATTTTTCAGTGGGTTCTGTTTCCTTTTTTGAACATTTGGATCAATTAAATTTTAATTTTTAAAGTACACCATAACATGTATGTACAACCAAATAAAAGGTTCTTAGTGTTTGTTTAATTACTTGAAAATGCTTTCGAATTTAACGCTGGATCTTGTTTAGAAAATTAATCTCCTTTTCTTTGCATGATAATGCCAGATAACTCGGGCAAAAGGTAATGATGTTCCATCACTGTACAACTCATAAGTGAATACCAAGTGGGTAGCATCCAAAGTTTCAGGCATCTTTGGAAAAGACACTTAGTATTGGATTCGTTTGTCATGTTCTATCACATTCAAAAGAAACAAAGAAAAATTACCGTGGCTTTACTTTCTGATTTCTTGATGAACAAATAAACACAAGTTATATTTGTAAATTAATAATTATTTTTTGTACAGATATGATAAAGCAAGAGACTGTATTATTAGTAGATAACGGGCACTCCTGTTTCTGATTTTATGTTCTCCTTCAAAAACAAGATATAAGAACAAGTACATACTTTAAGGATAACGGGGACTCATGTTTTGTGAGTGGCGCTATTGGTGTTGTGATATAAGAAACAAGATCTAAGAACAAGTATATACTTTCACTTCAAGGATAATGGGAAGAAAACGGACATGGCTGGCCCTAGGAGTCTTATGGCCGCGGTTTAGTTGCGTCTTTGGTTGTTAGTAGTTCAGTATATAAAATTGCTTAATGTGATACTTAAGTCGGGATACTCTCTTTAGATAGACTAATATTTTGGATTGGACTCTCTTCATATGTTTAAATCCTAGGTAAAAATATTTGATGTGATAGCTATAAGACTTCAATACCTAATAAACTAGTCTTTTAGGTAGGACTCTGTTTAAATCCTAAAATTAATATTGATGAGACTGAGAGTAGCTATTGATGCAGAATTGTGGTCGTGAAGATATAAAAAAAAGGCAAAATTATGATGCATATTACATTGTACCTAAAAATCATTTTTAATAACTCTTCACTTTCACCTTAATCATTGTTTGGTCGATCAACATTGCATAAACCTATTAAAGCAACTGGGAGTGCTATGCTTTCATGATTCCTTTTGAAATGCTGGCTATATACCCCACCTCTTTGGGAAAGCATGGTGCTTTGTGGGGAAGAAAGAGACACAAAGAACGCCTTTTTTTTTACTTCCTTCAGGACCATTTCAGTTTGAGAACTTGTAATTAATTAACTGATCAATTAATTTTTTTACTCCTTTAAACAAAGAATTAAAAGCCACCCACTACCACGTTAATTTGGTAATGTAACAAACTCTTTTTTCCTTAAGAGTAAAGGTTAGACAATTATCTTTTGTTTATCAAACAATTACATTACATGTATATTTTTTATTCTAAATATTGTACATCCATATAGCTGGTGTAATAATCTTCAAGAGGAAGGCTAATGGAAATATAATTAAGTAAATGAAGATTGCATTAAAGAAGACAGCAAAATGGGGTCTCAGCCTGAAGTTATCCTCCAAAAAGTCACTGCTATGATGAAAAGAGTAGGTGACAATTTTCTTATATTTTAGAGGTCATGTTGTGGATCATGCCCAAAAGGTTCACCTGCATTTCATAAAGACTAAAGAGGAATACCAACAAGATACTGAGATAGTAATAATGCTACACTTTTGTCCTCTTTAAATTTTTACCAATGTCAAACATTATTTGGTCGCGGACTAGTTCACTCTTTTTTTATATGTAAATAAGTAAATATTAGTATGTTGGTGATTATGTTAGTTTTCAGGATTTGAGCCCTATACTTTAATATAGTGGCAGTCATGAACATTTTTATTTTTTAGAGGTGTTATTGCGTATGATTCTATTTTTTTAGGGGCAAAAATAATTTTTATCATAGTTAAAAGTTTAATATATATATTGTACCAAAAAAAAAAAAGTTTAATATATTTAAAAAATGGATATGTTGAATCTTATCGGTCTTTTCTAGGTCCAAAAATATTTGTTGACAAAGTTTAAGGTCTCTTATACTTCAAAGCACACACATAAAAGAAGTTTCGTCTAGTAGCCTTATACACTTCATTTTTCTTCATAATCAATTCCTCTCTCAATTTTCAAGAGAATGTGAAATGTTTAACTACTAAATCATTAGTAATTATTTTTCAGCAAAAATTGTGAGAATGATATTGAAATGATTAACATGACATTATTTTTTTAGTTTGTAGAGGACAATCAAAATTTTAGGGACGACCTTCCTCTATATTAGGATTTGTCTTGTGTCCCTCTATTTGCACGTTTTGTACTAGTTGTGAATGGGTACAATTCACGTTAACTTGTAGAAGATGATTTTTATTTCTCTGTTTGAGAGGGTGGGTTGGGTATAAAGATGCAGGGATTGATGAGTATTGCTTTCAACAAAATGAGTGAGCATGTGCTTCCATTGAGTGATGTGGCTTGCCATCTTTAGAGTTGACAGCATCAATGTGCACATTTTTCTACAATAAAAAAGTGATGTAAACCTCACAAAGGGAGTTCATGAATATAATTTTTATCGTATGCTATGGGTACCATCTGGGCTCACTTAACATGTGAAATTCGATCCTAAAGAAAAAGCAATGACACATAACTTTTACCTTTCAATAATAACTAACCATAGCTATGAAGTTTTCTTAGATTAGTTATTCAACATTTTAAACAATAATACTAACCACAGAGATCACGTTTAGTTTTATACCTTCTTCATCCTGTCCTACCTTGTAACCATTATTTGTATTTGTAGATAAAATCCCATTTTGGAACTTGGTACTACTAGTAAGGTGAGGTGAGAGTACTTGGTGGCACGTTTACTAGTAAGGCAACGGTTATGATAATTTAAGTGCAAGAGAAAGCCGCCACGTAGGAAATGATGATCTTCCCACTCCGTCAAAATGATCGAGTTTGTGGGCCCTGTTACATCGTGAAGTGGGTCATGTTTTAGATGCTCTTTATGACCTTAGCTATGCTCCTGAACCACGTTGCTCTGGTTCCGAACCACTCTTTTGAACGTTACGGGAGAATGCTTTCACTATTATATCCTTTTTCACAAGTTTATATTTTCATATTAACTTCGATCATATGCATCCAATCAAACAATTTCATAAAATCACATTTTTAAGTAAGTTTTAAAATTTCTTTACAAATACCTATTTTTCATAATTTAATATGTAAAGAAAAATACATCGTCAACACTTTAAAGCTTACATTACATGTATGCTTTTTATGTTCATTGTGGTTTGTTAATATTATAAAAAATTTATACACATGGTATTGATAAACTAAACTTTTTTTTTTTTTTTTTATCGATAGTTAAATATGTTTACTTTATATTACAATAGTCAAGTAAATTGAGAATATTAAAGAAGTGACAACCCCTAAAAAACAATAAAGAAGTGGAATCTTAAGATTGAATAGTAAATATTAAACGAGTCTTCAAATGAATTGTCTTATAACGCATTATGCTTCGATGAGTTTGATCAAATACTTTGAAGAAGTTTAAACGAGTCTTTAAATGGATTGTCTTATAACGCACTATGTTTCGATGAATTTGATTAAATACTTTGAAGATGTTGTCACTAGACTGATCCAAAGTCGAACATGTTCGCCCAATCTCCAATGTTTTTATTTAGACTAATGGATTGGGGTGAAAAGATCTAATTGATTTTTTACTTGATTTTTAATAGTCCAACCCCAACCCATAGAGATTATTTGTATTTAATCTACTTCATCAATCGGAGGAGAGTCTGATAATAATTATGAGGTGAATCATCATTTATATATACAAATTTTTTTTGTAAATCAAATGTATTATCCACTCATAATTATAGAGATTGATCCATTCGAGATAACTAAAATATATTTAAGAGATTAAACTATCTCAACAAATATTTTTTCATACGCATCGATTAAACGTTAAACCTTAAATCAAATGGTTAAGGAATCTAAATTTTTTTTTTTACTCTAAGGAATCTAAATATTAAATGTCACATTATGTTGTTATTCATATATATAAATGGTTATTTTGTCAAAAAAAATAAATATATATATAGATGGTTATAAGGTACATATCATTGATTTCTATTAGACTCCACTCAAAACATTTGATAAAAGCTTGCTTGGGTATCTTTCAACACAGATGGACTTCAAGCCTCCCTAGGTTAGGTTAGGTCCTACACTAGGGAGCAAAATCTGAGATGAAAACATATATGTCTTGGATGAGAAGGCCACGGTTGATTAATTAGTTGCATTGCATAATGCATATTGCACTGCAATGGTATTGATTTTAATTTAATTTTTGATCATTAAAACTAGCTAGAAGCCCCCACACATTTACCATTTGTGAAGCAGTGGCAACTGTTTTCCATCAACCACTTCACTAACCGACAGAGACATTCTGTCTACCTTATGTTTTGGTGCCATACCCCAATTCATTTTGAAGTTACTATCACAATGATTTGTTATTTTATTTATAAAAGACATTGTAAAATTGTGAATGATATCTTTGACGTTTTCAACCTTTTTAACTAAGATAGCTTAAGCCAACATTAATTGAATATGTTGCTATTTATCTGGAAGTCTATTCGTAACCAACTTTCGTGACTTCAAAACTTGTTAACCACCTTCCGTCCATGATACATGCATATTTGTAATCTACATTATGGCTTAATTAATAACTTCTTAGGGAAAGAATGCCACATGCTTTGCATCTAAATTGACGTGACACATTCTTAGTATAAACACTATGGTTAAGTGAGTAACAAAATCACTATGGTTAATTGGCTTTGCTTAATTATTCTACTAAAAGTCGATTAGCCTAAACAATGACGGGTATTTTGTCGTATTAGTCTTTGTCATAAAACCAAAATTAGGATAATGAAAGTGTTACAAAACTCATCATAATCTTATTCTTAAAAGTCTAGTAGAACCATGATTAATTTGAAATTCCATCAATATGAGAGGGTCCCACTAAATTCTTACAATTTGAATCAATGAACAAACTAAAATAATATTTTTTTTTAAATACAAAGTTGATTGGCCAAACGTGGTGTTTTGTGGATGAGCATTAACGTTAGTAGACAAACCCAACCACTTCCAACCTTCTCAATAATATTTTTTAAGTAGTAAAATATTTAAATGTTAGTTTGAATTCTGAAGGAGGGATTTTATTCTAAGTTAAGTTAGGAAGGACGTTGTACTTAACTTTTCCTAGGCCACCATTATATTATATATTTTTTTCCTGAGTAGCAGTATATTATATTTTATTTATTTATGTAATACAATATAATATAAGGAGGGTCGTCTCAGTGGAGTTAAGTGACTGTAATCATTTCATGACTCCTAAAATATACACTTAATTACGTGTGCAATTTTCATACATACATATGCACAGGTTGATTTTTCATGAAATATATGGTGAATAAATGATATGTTTGAGTAATTGAGTTCCATGGTATAGTAAAAACAGGTCCATACATAATTTGGCTACTTAACAATGACAAAGGCAGAAAGTATCAACATATAAATATATTTAAATTTGTTACATACATGGCATGCTGCGTAAAGTAATTTAAATTTAATTTTATAAAATTAAAGTTACTATAATTGATCAAACAAAATCATTGTGATCTACATCAATCAAGTTCATATTAAATAATTATTCAGTTTCCTTCTCAGATTTGTCCATGGTTTAATATTTTCTTCCGAGTTGCATCACAATCACAAGTAGTACTAGTTTGGACAAACTAACCTGAAAAAAAAACGTGGCAATCATTCATTGCAGGTTAAAAGGTTAACTAGGAGTATAATAAAAATAAAATAAGATAGATCAAAGTAGCTTATAGAAAATGATAGATGAAAGTATTAGCTCAAATAAAAAATTCCAATTTGAAATTTCTTTACAACTTGAAAAATAATATCCGAGAAAATCTTACATAAATACAAATACAAATAAAATTATTTGGACACACACAACAATAAAAAAAATTAAATAATAAATAAATTAATCATATCATTCAACATCATTAAACCAATTTATCTTTTTTTAAAAAGTGTTTTATGTGAGTGTGTCTAAATCTTTTACATTTGGGTTTGTGCCTATGTAAGACCAACATAAGTTGAAAGGGTGAAGTGCACATGCCTTGAAGTAAGCTAAAAGAGGACATTATACTAGACTAGACACATGTTTAAATCCGGTAGACAAAAATGTTGTAACTGTTAAGTCGGATATTGTGACTAAGATTTAAAGCTCGGCTGAATTATTTGTATGTGTACGTTTTCAATGTCTGTTATTATTTTGTCTATCTAAACAAACCAAATGACGTGAATTCAACTTCCGCTGTCGTAACGAGTTGTTGTCTACAATAATATGTAAGTAGCTTGTGTTATTTCAATCTTGAGACATGTCTTACTACAACGCGGGTTCGAATTTGCAATTCTCCACTGTACTTAACATGTGCGTTTCGTCGATAGACTCTTCACTATGTTAAAACAAGAAGAAGAAAAAAAACTTAAATATCTATTACTATTTTTTAGTTGAAATTAAAATTAAAAATGTATGAAAGAGGATGATGTTTGGAACATAGTGGGGTTCGGAACCGAAGCATGTGGGAAGGAGTTGGAGATAACCGAAGCAACAAAGAGAGATAGTGGGAGGAGTATAGTATAAAGCAGATACAAAAAGAAAAAGGAAGAGGTATTTGTGTGTTGTGTACAGAGCAAAAGCCAAAGGTAACATAACATAACATAACAACATAGAATAGAATCTATCATGCTTCTATGTTTGTATTGATAACACATCACCAACTATAAGAAGATCATAGAGAGAGAAGAGAAGAGAAAAGAGAGACTTGATCAGCTTTATGTTCTGTGATTCTTTCTCTTTATTCTTCTTTGGTTATGACAACGTTGATCACTTAAACTTTGTCTTTAGTTAAAGGATTAAGAAGAATTTAAGAGGTTACATTGTTGTTTGGTTTTGGTTAGTTGTTTGTTATGGCAGCATTGTCATTTTCAGTGGCATCTGTTGTTGAGGATGTTCTTCAACAGCATGGTACTCGTCTTAAAGATCTTGATTTGGAATCTAGAAAATCAGAAGAAGCTGGTAATTATTATCATCTTCTCTCTGATATTGGTTTTGATGAATTTTCATGTGAAATGAAAAAGGTGTGTGAATTTTGAAAAAAATAAAAAATGTTTGAAATTGCAGCATTAAGAAGATATGAAGCAGCAGGGTGGTTGAGAAAAATGGTTGGAGTTGTGGCAGCTAAAGATTTACCAGCAGAGCCTTCTGAGGAAGAGTTTAGGCTTGGTTTGAGAAGTGGGATCATTCTTTGTAATGTTCTTAACAAGGTTCATCCTGGTTCTGTATCCAAGGTGACCATAGTCCTGATTTGATTTACTATCAATGATTTTCTGGTTATTGTTTGTTTACTATGTAAATTCTGTATTTTCTTTAAGGTTGTGGAGAGTCCTGTTGATTCTGCACTAATCCCCGATGGAGCGCCGTTATCCGCTTTTCAGTATTTTGAAAATGTTAGGAACTTTCTGGTGGCTATCCAGGAAATTGGAATTCCTACCTTTGAGGCATCTGATCTAGAACAAGTATGTAAAGGATCAAATTTTTATTATTGTTTCAAAATATTTGAGTAAAAATGGTATCATGGTGAATTGAATTGCCAATAATACAACATCAGATAATTTGGGCGTTGTTTACTATGAAAGTTCAATAAAATGACTTTGGTTTTCTGCTATGTAATTGATTTATGTTTTTAGGGAGGAAAATCATCAAGGATTGTGAGTAGTGTATTAGCCCTTAAATCCTATAGTGAATGGAAACAAACTGGGGCTAATGGTGTATGGAAATTTGGTGGAACTATCAAACCAGCAATCACTGCAAAATCTTTTGTGAGAAAAAACTCCGAGCCATTTACCAATTCCTTGTCAAAGACCTCCTCCATCAATGAAAAATCTATGACTTCTTTTACCTCTGATGTCGAGTCTAATAAAATGGTTGGTAAGCTATATTTTTTACATTTTATATGTGCTATGATTTTGTCTAGGTGAGAAGGCAGAATAACTAAATGGAACTTTTTTTTTATACTTGCAGACTAGTTCTCATTCTTTAGGTATGCTTGTTCGTGCAATACTATTCGATAAGAAGCCAGAAGAAGTTCCGACGGTAAGGACTAAAGGGATACATTCTTTTGTGTCTCACTTAGGAATTATTTATACAAATACAAAGGAAGTACAAGGCCCTATTTGGATAAACCGTTTAATTAAACTTTTAACCATAAGTGCTTATGTATAAGCTATAACAAGTGTTTTGCATCTACTACATTATTGTGCATCTAAAAATTGGACAGGTATCTAAAACAGTCATTAAGGGGTCTCTTTCTTTTAGTTTATGTGGCCATTTCATTTTCTTGAAACGCTGAAAAATGTGCCCTAAATGCAGAATTGGTTATTGACAGTCCCATCTAGTAGTATTGCACTAGTCTCTTGCTGCTGCGTTTCAATCTTGTCACTGAATAATCATAATACTCAGAGAGCCTTTGAGATGACTTTCTTAAAGTAATATTGTTCTTCTGCATGGAACAGTTGGTTGAATCTGTTTTGGCGAAAGTCGTAGAGGAGTTTGAGCATCGCATTACAAGCCAAGATGAACTGGTATGATACTTTTCACCTTTAAGTAATGCCATTAGCTATTAAGTGTCATTTTATGCCATTATTTTACTCAATTCTTAGGAAAATAATTATTGTAGAAGTTGATTTTTATGACAAGTTATGTTTTTTGTTATTTATTATCGCATAACACAGACAAAAACAACTTCAAGAAGTGAAGTGTCCCAAAGAGATGGAGCTGTAGCAAAGTTTTCTATGGCACGTAAAAAGGTAATAGTACTTGCTTCACACTCAACATATTCATATCATATGTAAATTTAAAATGCTTGATTCTTATACTGTGGTTTCTGATTGATTAGGCGGATAACAAGCTTCCTATGGTAACAAAGAAAGAGGAATTCATCTATAAAAATCATGTTGCTGACGAGGAGTCACAGAGGCAACTTCAGAAGCAGCAAATGCTCTTTGATCAACGGCAGAGAGATATTCAAGTAGGGAGCTGCAAAGATATTGTTAATCATTTTAAATTTGAAAATTTTCAATTTATTAGTAAAATATTGCCATCTTTGTGTTTTTTGTAGGAATTAAAGCATACAGTTCAAACTACCAAAGCTGGTATGCAGTTCATGCAAATGAAATTTCACGAGGAGTTCTCCGATTTAGGTAATACTTTGCTAACATATGTGATTAATATTGTTCAAATATTTTTTATTTTGTCTTATAATTGTTGAACTAGACGCCTCATCATATTTTAGTTTTCACCTCTCTTTATAGGCATGCACATTCATGGCTTAGCTCATGCTGCTTCTGGATATCATAGAGTTCTCGAAGAAAATCGCAAACTATACAATGAAGTCCAGGATCTTAAGGGTAATAAGATTACTGGTTGGCTGGCTTCTTTAAATTTCTATTCGTGATTTTTTAAAGATTTTATGCCAATATAATATTAAGGTGGTTAACTTTGTTTAATCAGGAAGTATTAGGGTGTACTGTCGAGTAAGACCTTTCTTATCTGGACAACCAAATCATTCGAGTACTGTGGAGAACATAGAAGATGGAGTTATCACGATTAATGTTCCCTCAAAGAATGGGAAAGGGCGCAGATCCTTCAACTTCAACAAAGTCTTTGGACCATCTGCAGCCCAAGGTTGGTTTCCTTTTCAGTTATCTATCATCTGCAAGATTACTATATTTTAGTATATGATAGAATTTTTTCTCTATTGTGTTCAGGGGAGGTTTTCGCTGATATGCAGCCACTTGTTAGGTCTGTGCTCGATGGTTTTAATGTTTGCATATTTGCTTATGGCCAAACAGGATCAGGAAAAACTTTCACAATGGTAAGATACAGTTGAAGTTATCGTCTGATTTTTTTTTGAAAATTTTCATGTTAATTTTGTTGAAATGCAGAATGGACTTAAACAACAATGGTAATATACAGTTGAAGTTGTCACCTTGAATATTTTGATGACGTTTTTCGTATTTTTTGTATTTGAAATGTAGACTGGACCAAAAGAGATCACAGAAAAAAGCCAAGGTGTAAATTACAGGGCTCTAAGTGATCTGTTTTATACAGCGAATCAAAGAAAGGACACTTTTCGCTATGATGTGTCTGTTCAGATGATTGAAATTTATAATGAGCAAGTCAGAGATCTATTGGTTACTGATGGAACAAACAAAAGATATCCTTTTAGTTGTTACATTAAAATTGTAGAATATATAACCAATTTCGGCTTTGATTTTTGTTTTAAATACTGGTTATTCTAACAATGAAAACAGCCTTTATTGGTGGTGCTTTCCCTTAACCATTCATACATTAGAAATTCGTAGTAACTCTCAAAGAGGGCTAAGTGTACCAGATGCAAGTCTTGTTCAAGTATCATCAACAAATGATGTTATTGAACTAATGAACCTGGGTCATAAGAATCGTGCAGTCGGAGCAACAGCCCTTAATGACCGTAGCAGCCGATCTCACAGGTGTATATCCTATTTATTGTCCTGTTATCCATAACTGTTTTTGTGACATTTTTGTTATACATTACTTGACTATTGACTTCTTTAATATTTATTCGGCAGTTGCTTGACTGTACATGTTCAAGGAAGAGACTTGACATCTGGAGCTGTCTTACGCGGATGCATGCATCTGGTTGACTTGGCAGGAAGTGAGAGGGTCGACAAATCTGAGGCGACGGGCGATAGATTGAAAGAGGCACAACATATTAACAAATCTCTTTCAGCTTTGGGTGATGTCATTGCTTCCCTTGCTCAGAAAAACCAACACGTCCCTTATAGAAATAGCAAACTCACACAATTACTCCAAGATTCACTTGGTAAGTTTTAAGAAATTGGTTTGCTACATTTTCGACGGCTATATTCTTTTCTAGTCCTCAGTTATACAATTCTATCATGTTTGTGTTTTTCATTATGTTGCTTGGGCTAACTTCAGGAGGACAGGCCAAGACACTAATGTTTGTTCACATTAGTCCCGAGGCCAATGCTGTTGGAGAAACAATTAGCACATTAAAATTTGCAGAAAGAGTTGCTACAGTTGAACTTGGTGCTGCCCGAGTCAACAAGGATGGGGCAGACGTCAAAGAGCTCAAAGAACAGGTTTATTTTCGAAATTTGACCTCCTAGTTCTTCATGATAGTCTTATGAAGCCTTACCTTGTCAGTTAAGTTAAAAAAATTCAATCCTGTTTCAGATTGCCAGCCTTAAGGCGGCATTGGCAAGAAAGGAAGGAAATTTAGAACATTCTATATCTGGAAGCTCTGGAAAATGTAGGACAGCGGCTAGTGAACGGTCACCTTATCATGCAAGCCAGCGGGCTGCAGGTATCATGGATGATCCCTTTGGATGCCGGCAATCAGTGATTGATGTTGGCAACTCAGAGGTATGTATATTTTTTCTTGTTGATAAAAAAATTTATTTCCCTGATTTTACAAAATTATATCTTATGGAAATTTTATTTGGTTGATCCCTTTGGATGCCGGCTATTCCTTATTGATATCTTATGGATATTTTAAACTGCTTCTGCAGCTTCAGAGCAATACCATATCAAGACAAAGAACTCAGAGCTTTGATTTTGATGAGACATTAACAAATTCACCACCCTGGCCACCAGTGAATAGTCTTGTTCAAAATTGTGTGGAAGACGATAAAGAAACCGGTACAGGAGAGTGGGTTGATAAGGTTATGGTAAACAAATTAGATGTGAACAAGACCGGTAACATGTTAGGGTGTTGGGAAGCAGATAATGGGAACTTATCTGAGGAATTTTATCAGAAATATCTTCAAGATTCTTCCAAAGTATACTCGGAACGATCCTATAATATGTTCATGAGAGGGAACCAGTTTAACATTGCTGGTTCGGATGACACTGATGATATTGATGCTGCAACTAGTGATTCCTCGGAACATGACTTGCTTTGGCAATTTAATCATTCAAAAGTTACAAGCGTAGCCAACGGAAATGAATCAAAGGGTAGGAGGTTTGTCTCAAAGTCAGCTAAAAGCACAGAATTGAGGTAATGCAAATATGCTCCTCTTTAATAATGCTCATAGGGTTCACTTAGATATGTTACTGTGAGTTTAATATTTATACTGTCAGTGTTTACATATATCAACTAATTTTATGAGTTTAAAAACACATAATTTTTCATACTCGTGAATTAATGTATAGACATATTATTGAACACATATGTAATATATTAGCAGTGCTGCCTGTGCATACAATTTTGAACATGTTATTATTCATATCAATGATTTTTTTGCAATTTTTGCAGCAAGAATAGCATTCATTCTTCTACTGCTCCTTCGCCTTCAAGGAAACATGCAAATGGTGTCGCACATAGAACACCAACAAGGCAACCAGCTCCAGTTGACATGAAACGTAAAATTGGGACAAGAAAGTGAACATGTTATTTCTTGTTGAGCATTTTAAAAGGGTGATTTTTTTTTCTTCTTTTTATTATTTGTTTGTTCCTTCACAATTTTTTAGTTCGAGGAGAGAGCTTTCACACAAAAGAAAAAAATCATATATATTTTTTTTGCTGGGTTTATGCTTGTGATAGTTTTGTAATTTGTTGTATTTACACAGATAATGGAGCAATAATGCCCGTTGCTTGTACATGGCATGACATTCTTTTATTTAACATTAGAGCTTTCAGGTTATGTAAAAATTGCAACAATTGTCTGATTTGATTTGCTACTTCTGGTCAAATTTATCTCTTATCTCCCCTTGGTTCCCCCTTTCTCTTAAACTGCTGTACATATTAAATTTTCTCACTTTTATTACTTTGCTATTCTCGTTTGATTTATCGCTGCACGATGAGTGCCAAGCAAGCAATAACAAATGGCATATGAATTTAATTTGTATATGTACAGCGAGTACCAAAAAGTTTCATCTCTAAGATATTCTCAAAATCAACCTAATATTATGTATGATTCTGTAGTGCATACACAATGCTAACCGGCGGCTTGACTATGGTTTTCCCTAGTAGACGGTGTTTGGCGAGTAAATCAGTTGTCCTTCTACATAATCTGTAAAGCTTACACTACGAATGCATCACTTTCCTCAATTGCTCGTGAAGAGCAATAGATATCGGAGTTCCCTCGGATAGTTGGATCTGAATGCATCCCCTTGGAACCTCATGGTCGTTTATAGTTAAATTTGTGTCGCGCTCGTTATTTTACTGACCTGATGTGCTACTGCATCCACAGTCCATGCGACAGTGGTATAGGCATACAAACCTTGACCATATATCTCATATCATAACCTAGACACCGAACCATATCATATCATGCAGTCATGCTACTTAGTATGTCATTCATATCATGTTCAAATCAGTGCTTGATCATATTAGTTTACTATCTATGATCCTGCAGTCCCATATGGATGCTCTAAATATCTCCTATACCTGAACCTGATTTCCAACGCTTATTTTTGAAATTTACTCCTTACACCTCCTCTTTGTGCAACCAATACCCTTTTATTTGATTGTCAGATAGCTTCTCGAGATGATTCTTGACCTTTACTCAACCCTTTATATGGAGGAGCTTTGATAAGACCCCAACCCCAACAATATTTTCTAAGAAAATGAAAGAGAAAAACATGATCTCAATGTGAAAATGAGAGAAATGAACACCATATTTATAGATCAACCTCACGCTACAAGAAATGTCTTTCTTTTTTAAAGAGCAAGAAATGTTGTATGTGGCGCAAAGGTTCTCACATCTTTTCATCGGCTATTCCATCTCCATTGTCCATTGAGCCCGCTCTAAACAATCCCCCTTTTGCTGGATTATTGCCGATGTAATAAAAAAAAGCTAATTTTTCAGGAACTTTAGACCAAGCTTCTGATAAACTTTGATTTTCGGCTAGCCCAGCACCAACTCTTCGATATATTTCTTGCAGGAAGTATCCTGATCTCATTGATAACGAGTATGACCAAATAATTCAATCGGAGTAGTTGCTGAACCATACCACATAGTTCCAGCAATAACAAAAGCTGCAGAAAATACAGCAACGATACTACTGGAAAGGACGGTTTCAATATTTTCCCATACGCAATCATTTGTATAAACATTGAGGTGGACGCACATTAAGATGGAAAAGGCCCGCTAACTAACTTTCGAGACACGAAATTATTCTTTTCTATACAACATTAATTATATTTTTTAATATTTTTAAAATTGTTAAAATGACGGAGAGAATAATTTTTACATATTTTTATGAAACGTATGCTAGGGAGATAAAAAAACTATATTCAAAATTATTATATATACATATATTTTTTTTTTTGGGTGAAAAATTATTATATCTTTTTAATAGGCGAAATTATTATGTTTTAATTTTCTTAATGGTGGCAATTTATTTTTTGTGGTAGGATTACGATGTAACGAGACAAAAAAAGAAAAGAAAAAAGAGGAAGGGATGAAATCAAGTTCCAAGCTCTCTGATGAGATATTCCATGTGAGGCAAATGAAAGTTCCATTGAACAGAGCACCTTGCATATGATTCTTCCTTAGCTATAAAATCTGCACACATATTTTGTTCCCTAAAAACATGCATTAATGTTGTATTTCTATTTCCATGTAAAACATCTCTAATATGAATGATGTCAGGTAGCATAAACGTGCAATGTATGATCACCACCGACAATAATCAGGTCAATTGCTTAGATAAACTTGTTTAGTTTTTTATAAAAAGAAAAAAAATTAATAATTTGAGATGAAGAAAGCATTAAATAAAGTGCAAGTTGGAAGAAGGCTGCGGCGTCGCGTACCCTGATTGGTCGTTTACCCATCATTTTCACTGTTGCACTAATCAGACTATTCCATTTCTCTCCATCACCACCATCCTTCTCAATCCAAAACCCTTTCAATGGCGCTCTACGTTCTATCACGCCGTTTATCAACCAAATCAACCTCACCAACACTCTTCACCTTTCGTTACTTCTCATCAACCACTACCTTCAGAGAAGAACGCGACACATTCGGACCCATTCAAGTTCCCTCCGACAAACTATGGGGAGCACAAACTCAACGATCTTTGCAGAATTTCGATATCGGTGGTCCCCGTGAACGTATGCCTGAACCTATCATTCGCTCTTTCGGCATCTTGAAGAAATGCGCTGCTAAGGTTTTTTTTTTTTCTTTCGTTTTTGATTTTGAATATTTTGTTATTGTATGGATTTGATTGATGAAATGTGATTTAGGTTAATATGGAGTATGGTCTTGATCCTACTATTGGAAAAGCCATTATGAAGGCCGCGCAAGAAGTTGCTGATGGAAAGCATAATGATCATTTTCCTCTTGTTGTTTGGCAAACTGGAAGTGGTACTCAAAGTAACATGAATGCTAATGAGGTTCATACCTATCCTGTTTTTGTTTTTATTATTATTTATGAAAATTTTATTTTGGCTTTTGACTTATTTGTTTGCATAAGTACTTATCAAAATCTTTGGGAGAGATTATGAACATAGTTTATGGTTTTGTTTCGTTCGCTTATTTGAGCTTATCTACTATTAACAAACTAAGTGACTGTGCTCAAGTGGATAATGAGTTCCACCAAATGATGAATTGTTCGGGAGAACTTGAATTTGATTTCTAGGTGGAACAATTTTTGGCTAGGATATACTTACCTTCTGGATTGAACTCTGGATTACCAGGGACTCTTTCCCCTGGTAACTGGAGGGTTAACACCAAAAAGAATCTATTGGCATAAACACTTGTGAGACTGTTTGGGAGAGCTTATAAAAACAGCCATTGGCATGTACATAAGCTGTTTTCAGCTTATTTCCTTAAGCTTTGCAGGACAGTTTATGAAAACAACTTATAGCTTATATGAGAGTAGTTGGACTTTATTTTATCTTTTGTTATAGAATTAGTTTATACATAAGAATTTATATGATAATTGTCTATACTATAAGCATTTAATTAAGTTGCTTATCTAAACAGGGCCCATGTCATGTTTATATGCTGTCTTTGTTGAATTTAATAAGCTCTTCGCGATAGCTTGTGAAAACAGTGTGCAACTTATATGAAAACAATTTAACTAATTTTTTTCTCTTCAGTTATGAACTTATATGGTAAGTGTTTAATTAAACTATTTATCCAAATGTACTCTCAGTATTATTGTGTAGCTGTGCCAAACTTGAAGGTCTTGTTATGAAAGTTATTATGCCTCACGTTTAAGGAATCTTAGATTACTGAACTTATGACAGTAAAATAAATATTAATCTTTATTGTATATCATAGATGATTGTGTTAAAGACTTCAGAATCTATTTAGTTTTTCCCAGTTTCTGTTTTGTTTGGACAGTGAGGATATTTGACTTACATAACCGTTCCATCCATTTGAATTTGATCACTGCAGTAGCCTATTATGAAATAAGAAAGTTTGTGTTTGAATTCTTTTCAGGTTATTGCAAACAGAGCATCAGAGATTCTTGGCCATAAGCGCGGTGAGAAGTTTGTGCACCCAAATGACCATGTCAATATGTCACAATCTTCTAATGATACATTTCCAACTGTAAGTCGTTTGTACATCTTATGCAATTTCATCTTCAAAAATTTCTTATTAATCACTTTTTGTGGAGTGCAATTCCTTGTAAACTGTTTCTTATTTCTTTAATATATGTTTGTTTCTCTCTTTCCAGGTGATGCACATTGCCGCTGGAACTGAAATAAACTCAAGACTAATCCCCAGCTTGAAGACATTACATGCTACACTTGACGCAAAGGTTTGAATTCTATATGTTTAGACAAGTTATATTACGTTTAGAAAACTGAAACAAATTTTTGCTACCTATACCATCATCTTTCATTGCCTGTGATCCTTTGTATGGAAGTTACAATTTAGCAATTTTGTGTGGTTGCCTGAGGGTATAAGACTTCTGACATGGCAGGGAGGGGCTCTATGAATGTCTAATGTCTATATCTGGTTTAAAAACTGCAGTTAGCTGAACTGTTTCTGTACCGCGATTGACCAAACCATTTCAAACTAAGAAAACCGGATTAAATATAAGCGGAATTTAATGGCCAGGTTTACTTCAGTGTATTTAAATTCAGTTTATTAGTTTAGCACAGTTCTTTTTTCTTTTTTTTTCGCTCACCTCTACTGTTAACTCATGTGCCATCCTGGTAAGGCGGGAACTTGAGTGGTTTACATTAGACCTGACATGCTTCCTTCATGCTATGTACTATGTAGAACTCTGATATAAATGTGAAAATCATGTCAGGTTAACATGTCATTCCCCTAACCTGTCTTATGGCTCTGGTCATTTTACAGATCCAATTCTGATATTATCAGTACATGTCTCCCTTGGTTGAATCCTTGCAACTTGCATGATTAATTATTTTCTGGTCTTGTGGTTTTGGCTGGCTCTTTCTTGCAATGTTCCTTTTGGTCTATCATGTATGCAATTTTCATTTGCAAATAATATATTGTGACAGGAAACATTTTAGTAACCTCGTAACTTTCATGAATGGAATTTTATAAACTTGAGACACTTGTGTTACAATTGTTTCTCCTTAGATCCCATTTATCAGTGTGTTGACTATATCAGTATTAACTTACTTTGTGCTTTTATTTATAAAAAAAAACAATTTTACCAGTCAATTGAATTTAAAGATATAGTCAAGATTGGGCGCACTCATACTCAAGATGCTACACCTTTGACTCTCGGACAGGAGTTTAGTGGGTATACTACACAAGTAAGCTTACTTTCATTTGGTTTTCGATGTTGTGTATTTTGTTTATCATTGCCTCGTTAGTATGCTTTGTAAAATCATGACAGTTTCCGGGGAGGGGTTTCTCACAACTTTTTCCTTTATTGACAGCTGAAGTATAGTCTTGATCGTGTGATTACCATTTTGCCGCGTATGTATCAGGTTTGACACTCAAGCACAAACTTTAAATTCTTGTTCTTCACCTGTATGATTCTGGAGTTCTGACTTAGTAGTTGTTACTTGAGCAGCTCGCCCAGGGTGGTACTGCTGTAGGGACTGGATTGAATACAAAGAAGGGGTATGCATGCTTCCTGATCGCTAAGCGCTTGTTTTTCTCATATTTGACAGCTACCAAAATGAAAGTTATAGCGTCTTTCTTTTCACTCCTTTTGGCATATTTAATTTGATATGAGCTTTTTGTCCGGCAATTGTTTCTTACTATCATCAAATACCTAAAAGTATGGACTCTACTGGAATAGATGTGCTTGTGCATTTTTCATGTTTGGCTTCAAATTATAATGGTTGTAATTGTTGAAAATTAGACAACATTTTCTCTGAAGATCTTATGGATATGATATGGGTTCATTTTATCATAAAAATCGATGTGCTAGGCCAGCCTGTTTAAGCTGAAAAAAACATTTGTGGTTTAACTTGAAGAAGTAAATTTGGTTAAACAGTGATGATTTACTGGATGATTTCAGGTTTGATGTTAAGGTGTCACTAGCAGTAGCTACGGAAACAAACCTGCCCTTTGTAACAGCAGAAAATAAGTTTGAGGCTTTGGTTTGTCGCTAAAACTTTTTATTTTCCTTGTCTTTAATCTGTCTGGTGCTCTTTTTCATCACACTAGTTTTTTCCACGAATCTTGGTATCTTGCATCATATGCAGAAAAATATTGACTTGCAGTGCGTTCGTATTCTCCATTTTCAGGCTGCCCATGATTCTTTTGTTGAAACTAGTGGAGCCCTCAATACAATTTCGGCTTCTTTAATGAAGATAGCTAATGATATACGGTTATTAGGAAGGTAGAATGCTAGAAATCCAACTGACAAATTGCTTTTATATGATTGTGCACATGTTTGTGTAGAAAACAATTCTTTAATGGGTGTTATGAATTCTATCTTATTGTAGTGGTCCCCGTTGCGGTCTTGGTGAACTCATTCTTCCTGAAAACGAACCGGGAAGCAGTATTATGCCTGTAAGAACCTCATGCTTACTTAATATACATTTGTCACAAGAGTTTTTTTAATTGTTACTGCTATAGCTTATTATTTTGTTAGCCTTAAAATTGGGATTTGATTCATGCCACAACCTTATTCTGTTTCAGGGGAAGGTTAACCCTACCCAGTGTGAGGCTTTGACTATGGTCTGTGCACAGGTAATTATCAATTCACTCTTCATTTTATTTAAAATACTCATGTTGTGAGTTTGGACTTGCAAAAAGCTTGTATGACTTGTAATACAGTTATGCAATTTGAATTATATGGTTGCTGATAGGGTCCATGATAGGGGGTGGGGGTGATACATAAAATATTGACAGTTTACGGTTACACTAACAAAAAGAAACAGAACAAGATGGCAAGCTGGTGTGAGGGAGCTAGTTATGTTAGTGAGGTGGTTGAAGTTTGTTAGAGGAAAGAGTGTGTCGTTGGTAGTATTAGAAGGAAAGTGCTGAGCTGAAGAGAAGGACAAGATTTTTTAGCATAAGGCTGGGTATGCAAGGGGAATAGTCTCTCTGTTGGAGCTTTGAGCTCTAGGAATCACTGTTGAATTTCCTTGAATATTGAATAATACCATTATTCGTGCTCCTTTTTATAAATTTCCTTGCAATTATATCCTTGATTTTAGTTTTGGTTGGCTATTTAGTTCCTTAACAGTGACTAAATTTCTGAATAGATGTTATGATCCATGTGCTTCAGGTCATGGGAAACCATGTTGCAATCACCGTGGGAGGATCAAATGGTCATTTTGAGCTCAATGTATTCAAGCCAGTGATTGCCAGTAATCTCCTGCAAGTATGTTTCATATCCTTTTATTTTGTTATGTATGTTATTTCTAATTTATAAATCATGCAAACGAGGAACTTCTAGCTAGGTTTTAACTTGGTTCAAATATGTTACCTTACCCGATTCTAGGTTGATGTAAACTTGATAATGTATATATATTAGTATAATATTATCTAAAAGCAACTGAATCATTTTCTATTTAGTCATACTTGATCTTTTTGAACTGCTCTAAGCTTGGTGCATAAAAAGAAATATTGTTGATTCAGCACTAAGCTTTGTGCATTGGAGCAAAGGTTAAATTAAATTCTATCTTTCCTTTCTGTCAGTTTGGCAACGTATATTTCTCTGATGGAAGTCAGATGGACTAGGCTAGAATGTTGCACAAACTCTTTGCTATGTTGGCAAAGTAGAAAATGGGAAGGAAAGATACTTCAGATATGTTGTGTTTGTTTAGGCTGCTTGTATGTCTTTGTGATGACATGGTAATAGTATATATATGGTAGTGCCCCAAAAGAGAAGATAAATCCAGGCCATGTGAATGAACAGGCACCTGTTGGCTTTTGTTTTGATTCCAAATTTATGCAATATGGAATACCTTAAAGATGTACTTAAATGCTCACGATATTTATTTTGATTCTGTAGTCGGTGAGACTGCTTGGAGATTCATGTGCTTCCTTTGAAAAGAATTGTGTAAGAGGTATTCAAGCTAATAGAGAAAGAATTTCAAAGCTATTGCATGAGGTGAGTTAACTACTTGTTTGCATTTTGAAACTAAGAGTGTATCCAAAACCTTATCTAATGCATGCTGTTGTTTCACTTTTCATTCACCCTTCCAGTCACTCATGCTGGTCACATCCTTGAATCCAGTAAGTTTCCTCCTGTCTTCTCCTGTAGCTCACTAAATTTCACATGCGTTTGAAACTGAGTTTAATTTGTCTGTTCCAGAAAATTGGTTATGACAAGGCAGCTGCAGTTGCCAAGAAAGCCCACAAAGAGGGGTCTACACTTAAGGTGATGATGATGCCTAGTTATTCTTGTTTTTTCTGTTTCTCTTCATAATTTGACCCCTCTCTATGAATATTTAAAAGAAAATGACATTAATTCTTAACAAATTCAATGTTAGAAGCATATACCTCTACAAATACCATTTCGACTCTTATATTGGTTTGAGTAGCATTGACAGTAGTATAGTTTGTATGGATGAATTTATTCCTATTGCATGATTTCTACATGCTGGTTCAACAAATTTTCTGAAGTATTGAAATTGAAATGATGGTCAGGAAGCTGCATTAAAGCTTGGAGTACTGACTTCTGAAGAGTTTGACAGTCTAGTGGTTCCCGAGAAAATGCTTGGCCCAAGTGATTGATTAGCATATGATGTTTTGTTTTAATAATTATTGGCTCATCAGCTACGTTGGATTAATATTTTTGAAGCGTACCCATTGAATGAATTGGGAAATAGAAATCCAAATAACCAATGATTTTGACTTTCTTATTAGACATTTCTTGAGGAAAAAGATCCTCCAAATTTGTAACGAGGCAACAAATAAAGGAAAAGTTTTGCTCACTGTCTTTGATTTATATTTTCGTTTTGATTTTCTAGTCCCTCGATTTAAGCATGAGAAGTGCTAACAAATCACTCTTAAAGATACTTCTATCACTCTTAAAGATACTTCTGTGTTTCAAAAAAAGAAAAAAGATGCTTCTTTTTAATTGGTTAATTTCACACAAGTCTCACCAAATCCTATTGGTTGTGGTAAAAAGTGATGAAATCCGAGAGTAAGGATCATAACTCAAAATCCGCGGCATGAAAAGGGCATGTAATTAAGAGTGGAGAACTTAATTTCTAATGTTTGAGTCTAGTGTGAACGAAACATCTAAAATCCAAAACTGAAAGATTTTGGATAATCTTATATTTTCAGCAAAAATAATGATAGTGTAAATTGGGCTAATAAAGCTATTAGATATTTCTTTCAGAATAGAAAAACAAAACTATTAGATATTATTATTATTATTTTAGAAAAGAAAGCTATTAGACATTGAGATGTTCTAAATAATTTGGAGTTGTTGTGAATGTGGAAAGACACGAATTCTCAAAACGAGTGCACATAGTATTTTCATTTGAGCACAATATTAAGAGAAAAATAATATTGTATTAAAACAATAAAATGATAGAACTTTCTTTATTTCTTTAACAAGAAGATTAATTTTGGCAGAGTATCATGTAATTATTTAGATGACGGGTTGAAAAAGGGCAATCTATATCTTGCGGGAAAATCAGATTTCTATTCTTCGTAGGGAACAATTTTTCGTCTAATTTTACTTACATTCCGGTTGAATCCCTAATTAACAAGACCATCTTCCCCTGAAAATATAAGGATTGACACCAACAAAACAAAAAGGAAGAAAAAGGGCACTGTGATTTCAACATGGTAAAATTACAGGTTGATTCGAGAAAACAAAAATACGTGTTCAATGTTGCACTTCTGATATGAGGTTGAGGATTGGTGACTCAACAAAATATCCTTTTTTCCAAACTTTTTAAAGCTCATTATGTTTTGTTGTGATTTTTTTGGAGACAAGTTGTGGCAACAATTCTAGCCCTGCTCGAGTGGTTCTTAAATCAAGGACCAAGTGGTGTCTGTGGGTGGTCGAGGCATTTGTGTGTTCCATGTGTTGCACATCACTTAAATTTTTTATCTTCAGGTGGTTTCTTAATATGGTGTGCAGCCACTCCTATAAGCTAAAGAAGTAAGAGTGTGCGGCATAGTCAGAGTTGTGTGGTGTGTATCGGTGAAGGAAACTAGACGGGTTAAGTACGACCAATGTTCTTCCAAATTTTACAAAATTT
>Ga0315913_1000483_pt1 | contig 35819 bp, 14 predicted proteins | sample MpolsnodulesMG_FD_207736 | JGI IMG/M metagenome (GOLD analysis project Ga0315913, IMG submission 207736) | Medicago polymorpha root nodule microbial communities from Los Angeles, California, United States - small nodules | ecosystem: Host-associated > Plants > Roots > Nodule | place: USA...
ACTTGAGTTTAAATTTGAAATTTCACAATCGATCAAATTTAAAAGTTTAATTGTAAACATTAGTTTGATGATTCTCTAAGACCTTGAATTCCCTGATCTAAGTTTTATTATTATAGAAAAAGAAATTATACTAAGAAGGAAATAGCAAAGCTTTTCTACCAACTTTTTTTTTTTGTTTCCTCTTTCTATCATCTTTTAGATGGTTGCTCAATAGATCCTCAAATTATTCTATCGATCGGATCATAACTATTGATCCACTTTTTTGTGTGTAATTTCCGATAGGGTTGTAGTTTTCGATCAATTTTTTTTTAGAAATGTCAACAACTTCGAGAGTGATATTGTGCAATCGTCCATCTTTTATTCATTATTAACTTGGTTATAAACATTCCCAAAAGTCCATCATTGGCCATGCGTAATTTGAAAAAACAGAATACTCATAGCAAAAATAATACTAATTTTTTAGATGCTTGGTTTCAGACTTGTGAAACATTCCTCTTTAGGCCTTTTTCTAGGCATAACTTACCTATGGCCCCAATTTTAGCTCTTGCTATATCAGAACTTACTCATGGTAGTAAAGTAATATTTATGAAAGGAATTGATTATTTTTTGGTTATAGGAAGTAATCGATTATTAAGTAGACAGTCCTAACAAATTAATTAGACAATATATACTATAAATATATTTCTTCATTGATTTTTTCTTATAATTTGTATTTTTATGGTCATTTATTATCTTATCCTCCAACATTCTCGCGAGCCCTATTTTAGATTCGAAAAGAAGAAGAAAAAAAAGATGATTTTTGAATAAAGCGCAAGAAACTATAGACTGGGATAAGAAATAGTCCAATATTTTTTGTACCGCTAAGATGAGCCAGCACATTTCCTAAGGGTCACTAGCTTCGTAAGATTGCAATTCAATGTGACAATTGCTCTTTAGACATCCATGAAAGCCTAACTGTGGTTAACTATTATACGACAACAATTTTTAAATCGCGTGTACTGATTTAAAAAGTATCTTAACCGATCTAAAGAATGTCGAATGACAATTAACTGTCGTTCAGTGAATGTCTGTGAGCAATCATTGGATGCCTAAATAGCAATCATTATCAAACGTGAGTGTAACTTTGGGGTTTGCCAACTTTGTGGGCTTCATACAGTGTATGACTTTTCTTGCAACCCATTTATCAGGAAAGCTGCTCTTATCACTTTTATTTTTGCTCTTCACACATAGCAAAAATACCAAAACATCTCAAGCGGCAGTTTACTCCCGTTCGCTCCACAACAACATTTGCACATCGGTTAATTGTTGTGAGGTATTTGGTGTTTTCAATGTGTGTGAGAACAAAAATGAATGTGAAATGAGCAAAGTTCATTTATCAGGAAAAAGGTGACACACAAATGGAAGAACATGTAAGTAGAATTTGGAAATTAGGCCAACAATTATCACTGCTTCCATTTACTCAGATTTAGCATGTAAAAAATGATTCAAAATAAGCGTCATTACTCTTTTCTTTTTTTTTTTTGAAATTTTGTGTAATTAATTTTATTTGCTAACAAGAAGATAATAGATTCTAAAAATGAATAATTATGTGCATTTATTTTTGCAAATTACAAAAATGCCAAAATATCATTTTTATAATTTTTCAGAAATACGAGTGCATATAGGTTATGTTTCAATTAGCTTCATATCTTAGCAGAAGTTCTTAGCATTCAATGCTGTTACGTTTAATTTTTTTTTTCTATGGTTAACCATGTTAAGTTTATGTCAATTTAGTTTATTAGAATAAAATAACGATATTGTTAGAATAGTTACTAATGTCATGAAAGCCTTAAGAGAAAATTAAATATATCCTGGTCATTATTATTATTAGGGTTGATTAAGTTTTTAGTCCCCGTATATATTCACAGTTTTGTTTTTAGTCCCTACAAAATAAAATCACACTTTTTAGTCCGTATAAAATTTTCCATCAGTATTTTTAATCCCTATAAATTTTTCCATCAGCACTTTTAATCCCTGTAAAAAAAATTCATCAATAGTTTTGGTCCTAAAATGTTTAAGGAAAATGTCACAGGGACTAAAAAGTGTGATTTTATTTTATAGAGACTAAAAATAAAACTGTGAATATCTACAGAGACTAAAAACTCAATTAACCCATATTATTATTATTAGTATAAAGGCGTGGGAGAAAGATGCTCTTATACAAATATTAACCATGGTATCTTTAATGCATTGGGGATAACAGTAAGTCAATAACTATTCTAATCATATTATTATATATTTTTTCATAGAAACTACAATGATATAAACTTAACAGGGTATACATAAAATATTAAACGTAAAAGGGTTGAAGGTCAAGAACTTGTGCTCAGATATGAAGCTAATTGTAACACAACGTTTCACTATAACACGCTTCCGTCAAACAATCTGAGTGCAAGGACACAATGGTTCCTTAAAGGAGCATCTGGGATAATGATCGCATGTTTCACTATTTTGGGGACTGTATTGGATGATTCTAATGTCAAAAAAAAAATCTTGTGGTCAGGGGCAGATCTGGAATTAAATTATTAGTGGGGCTAATTTTTATTTTTTTTAAGGAAGTAAGACTAAAAATTTGGCGAAATAGATTACAAAAATAACAACATATGTATTAATTATAACAAATCGTCAATCATTTATAGATAATGCACAACTTAAGCTGCAAAATCTTAATGTATATTTATATATTTTAGAGAGCGCGCGCGCGCGCGCACACACACACACATATATATATATATATATATCAAAGTTGCAAAAAAATAACATAGCAAGCATTATAGCTTAGTGGAAGATAATCAAGTCATTGTGTTTGGAGTTCAAAAGTTTGATTCTCATTGAGTTTATTTTTACAAGTAAATTTATTTATGTATGTTGTTTATATTATCATGAAAAAATTATCAAAAAAACACAAAAGTTAAGAGCTATGTCATGTCATGTTTCGAAAAAAAGTATGGGTTAGGCTGGTGTGGCAATAGCCACACTCAGCCTCACACAGATCCGCCCTTGCTTGTGGTCATTGTCATACCCAATTTTGCCCTAAGCAAAAAATTTCATTCTTTATTTTTGTTTTATAAATTTTTTCAAAAAAAGTCAGCCTTTGACTAAAGTCAACATGACCTAAAAAGTCAACATATGACCAAAAGTTAACCTTTCACAAAAAAGTCAATAAACCTATTTTTTGCATCAAATGCATTTCCATGAGCATCATTCCCACATTAGCTGCAACAGCCCGATTTTCGTTAGATTGATTTTATTATTTATTATGTGTGCTTGTATGTGATTAATTGTCTCTGTGCGTATTTTATTTCGGGATTAGTGGATTTTGGCTTACAGAGGGTATTTTAGTCATTTTAAACTTAGGGGCATTTTGTGAACAAGGGTAAAATAGTCTTTTGGTTACGAGAATTAGTTTTTGTGTTTTAAGTGGGAATCATTATTTTAACAAGTAGCTAGTAAAGCGGGATAATTAATTAAGGACCGGTAACTATCCGTTATTTTTATCCGTAAGAGAGTAGAAACTTTGTGAATTAGTTAATGAGCACTTGACCCAATTAAGACATTTGAGGGTTGAGCCCAATTGTGTAGAGCCTATATAAACTATAGCCTTTGAGGAAATTAGGTCACATAGACTTATTTATTCATTTTCACAAAACTTTTGAGAGAGGTAGATAGAGAAAGAGCAAGAACAAGGGTTAGAGAGAAGAAACTTGGGAGAAGAAGAGGAGAGGAGAGATTAAAGAGGTGGAGGTAAAGTGAAGTCTAAGCTAAGTTTATATTCCATTGAGGTAAGGGGGTTAGTATTCTCTCATAATCTTTTAGTATAATCTCTTTTCTACATCAATTCAAAAGTGATTAATTGTGAATTTAATTGGTGAAATTCGTGCTCTTATGTTGATGCAATGTTTGGGTATGTGAATTTGATGATAATTAAGTTGTTAATGTTGAAACTACATGCTCAAGATCTATATGTATGTATACTTTGTGTTTTGCTCAAAATTGATGAAGAATGATATTGTTGTTGATGGATTATTGATGGATTCATGGTTAATTGATGTTGTTGTTGTTAAGAAATGTTGTGGTTGATGATTCATGCTATGGGTGTTCATAATTATGGATTTGTGGAGTGAATTGAGTTGTTGTTGAGGGTTTTTGTGAAAATAGTTTGAATTGATTAACTGTGTTGAAATGATATTTGATTTCAAGTTGATGTGTTTTTGAAAGCCTTTTTGTGTACATAAACCTGTAAACAACCTTTGGGAACGAATTTGGATGTTGGGGGATCAAAATTTGGGTTTTGGGGTAAAAAATGGTTTAAACCCGTAATTTTTTTTTGCAGAACAGATGACTGTTCGCTTAAGCGAGTTGTAAGCAAACAACCACTGTAAGTCGGTCGCTTAAGCGAGCAGTTCTTCGCTTAAGCGAGCGAGCCATATTACAGCACCCTTTGCTTTGCGTTCCAGGCGTTCAGGGGCTGTTTTGAGCTTTCTAAAATGTTTCTTTCAACATGTTTGATTACTATTTTTACTCTTTAACCTACTGGAACATCTTATGAATGAGATTTAGCTTGATTTTATGACATTGAACTAAACTTTTGAAAAACGTCCAAGATCGTCGATTTTTCCGAAACATGTTTTTCTTTAGATGTGATTGGTGATTTTGATGTGATTGGTGAATTGCATAATGGTGATGTTGTGAACTTTTTTGTATTGATGAATAATGTGAAGTCGAATTATCTCTTGTCTAATTATTTGAAGTTTAACCCAATGAATATCTTTTCAATTGCTTATGTTTGACTATGATTGATGTGAAGCTAACCCCCAGTGGTCATTGTGTTAACCGCCTACCTATTTGTATGAATGGGTAGACGGCGTGCAGGATTGATCTTTTAGCTTGCTTGGTGAGTTGCTTGAGGATAGCGGGAGCTTCCTCTGTTTATCTGTTTGGAGTCTTAGTATAGGCTCTGATGTAGGTTGTCGGTCTGTACTTTTATTTTGGATTGATTATGCTGTTGAGACCTTATTCATATGTGGATACTTGGAGTTTATTAGATGTTGTATCTGATATTTATATTATGTCTACTTGGTGATGTATGCTATTTGTCTGCTGCGAAGTTTTTGAGAAATTTCTATTATGTATCTTTTGAGATCTTTTGGAGAACGTAATGTCTATTTCTTGAATAAATGTTCGCGTGTTTATCGCTTTAATAGAAGTAGGATGTTACATTAGCTACTTGTATTACAAGTTAACTTAAAAAATTTCTCATTTTCATGCACATTATTATTTAATTTTTATCCATGTTTTATGTTGTTTCTTACGATGCAAGAAAACTCAATTCCACCACGCCAACTTTGATTTATTTCATTTTTATTTCATTTCCAATCACAAAAAATCATAACTTTGCACCAATTGTGCTTCCAATAGCACAAAATTCAAATTAAATCCAAAAATACCAACTTTGACAAATTCATTTCAGATGCACATTTCACTCCCATTTGATTCTTTCACCATAATTTGAGCATCTAGAACCATCCTCACACACTACAGCTCATCATTTTCGTACACATCATCACCGATGACTAAAGGCATGACAAAAAAGAAACAAATCCACAAAAAATCTCATTTTTGTAAAAATTTCAAATTGCCCTTTCTTCAAACACCCTTGCCATAATTTTCCACACTTGATCACCAAGTCACTCCTCTATAAATACCTCATGAGCTCAGATGAAGAAGAAACCGAAATGGAGAGAGAGAAAAATCACCATTTTCTTAATAAAAAAAACCAAAAAAATCCTTAAATAACCATAAACCTTCATTTTTCTTCAATCCAAAGCCTCCATACATTCTCAAAAGATAAAAAAAAACACTCAAAAACGACCAAGAACCTTGAATCCTAAACTCACTATTGCTAAGAAAAAGTTGGAATTAGTTAGACCAATTCAGGGCTCAAACAAGGTGGGTTCCGGTGTATTTATGTTACTGGAAGTGTTGTGAAATTTTTCCATTGTTTAGATTTGCTTAAAACGTTGTGTTTATGTTTTTGATTTTTTTTTATTTGAAGTTGTTGTTTACGTTTTTCTCTGTATAAGCTTCCATTGTGAAATCTAAGCATAGATTCATGATCAGTGCGAAAAATCTAGCAAGATGGTATATTCATTTGTAATTTTTGAGGCCCGAATGAGTTTTTGAAGGAAGTTGTTAACGATGGTGTGTGTTGCAGCGTTTTGGTTATAACGAAGAAGGAGTTGACCTTTTTCTCTCCCTTTGACCGCGAACCCCACTCCTTTGACCTTTATGCTTATTGCTGTATTTTTTATTGAAGGGGAAGGGCCTTGGGCTTTGGTTTTCGATCTGTTGGTGTTATTTGCCCACCTCTTTTCAGATCTAAACCCCCCTCCGTGACTTTATTTTAATTGTTTTTTTTAAATAAGTGCTTATTTGATCAAGTGCTTATTTAAGCTCTTGAGTCAAACTTCATGCACTCTAAAAATGTTCTTTTCATAATACTTTATTTAAATAATTGCTTCTTTTTAGAACGTTTTTTTAAAATAATTGTTTATTATTATAAGTTCTTTTTATTCAAATAAGTGCTTATTTAAGCTTTTGAGTCAAATTTTGCACTAACAAAGGTGATCTTTTCAGATCACCTATTTTAAATTGCTGGCTTATTTTTATAACTCATTTTCAATTTATTTAATTGCTTTTTAGCTTATGTAATTAAGTGATTATTTGAACAATAGCTTCTTTAAGCTTATTGAGTCAAATATTTACACTAACGTTAATGATCTTTTCAGATCTTCTATTCTAAATTGTTGCCTTATTTTTATAAGCCATTTTTTACTTTAATTGTTGTTTAGTTTATTCAAATAAGTGATTATTTGAACAATAGCTTATTTAAGCTTATTGAGTCAAATCTTTGCACTAACAAAGGTGTTCTTCTTAGAGCACCTATTTTTACGTTAATTGCTTATTTTCTTTAAGTCCTTTGCTTAATTTATTTTGAGTTTATTCTTACTTTCTATTTAGTTGTTATTCCACGCTCGTCTCTTAAGATGTTTATTTTAACGCTCATCTATTTATTTATTCATTTGCTCCATCCATGCATTGTTTATTTGTTCATTTTTTATTTATTCCAAGTCTTGCATGCATATTTACTTACTTGTGTATTTAGTGCATTCTCATTCATTTTCATATTCATATTGCATTCTCTTGTCTTCTACCCCTTCACTTTTCTTTTCATTTTTGGATTGTCTAGTTAAACACAAATGATACTTTTATAATAAACATAGTGAAAAAGGGTTGATCTGACGTATGGCTTTTCACACCTGGATAATTCTTGTCCCTGATGTATGACTCGTGATCTTGGGATTATCCTCACTATTAATTTAAGATATTTTTATAACAAAAAGAATGAAAAAGGGTTGATCTGACATATGACTTTTCACACCATGGATGGTTCCTATCCCTGACGTATGGCTCGTGATCTTGGGATCATCCTCATTCTAAAAAACTTTAAAATCAATCAAACACACTTAAATTCCTTTTTTACGGAAGAATGGATAATGTTTTATCCATTCCTCCGACACATGCAAAGTTTAAGTCTCCTAATGCGAGCACACAAGCTTTTGTTGTATCAGCGGAATGTGATATAAACGTTGTTCGTTAATAACTTGTTTTCTCTAACCGGATATTGTTTTTATCCATTCCTCTTACACATACACATGCATAAGCCTCCTAATGCGAGCATACAAGCATTGATGTATCAGTGGAATGCGACATAAGCATTATTCGCTAAAAACAACCAACCCGCAAATCTTTTTTTTTACAAAGAACTACGTAGCTTTGAGTTTCCCATTGCACACGGGAGTATGTAGGAGCGAGATTGCAATATCTCGTCAAGCACCGCAGATAAAAACAATCTTATATTGAGTTTCCCTTTCATCGATTCTTATATTGTATCCATGGCTTCCATATTTGGACTTGGATTTCAAATACTTTTGCACTGCCACTATGTTGTATCTTTGCCCATTTGTCTATGGGTTAACAACCTAGTTTCGTAGACCATTCTTGATTTTGAAGGGAAATCATCTTTAGAAAGAGTCTATGGTCTTAAGAACACTCTTAATTTTAAAGGTAAAAAAAATAAAAGGGAAATGTGGCTCATAATGCATCAAGAGAAAGAGAGATAAGAGCAAAATAATTCACGATAACTCAATAGAATTCTTTGATGTGTGGAATGAACTAAGTGAACTCTTAATTTATAGGGAGCATTCACAACTAATCCATGAGAAACTTGGGGGACAAGTACCATGCATATTAGATCAACTACAAAAATATTTCAGATTGAGTACCAAAATATTTTAAATTAAGTACAAAAATATTTTTAGATATATAATTAGATCGAGTAGAAAAATATTTAATATTGAAGACTAAAATATTTTAAAGATTAAGTACCAAAATATTTTTGATTGAATACCAAAAAAAACCTAAAATTATTACATGCATTTTTATCACTAATACTATTTTTTTATCAGTTAATAACAATATGATACGAATTAAAAATGACTGAGAAAACTCCATATAAGAGCGAAAGAATTCTCAATAATTCAATAAAAAAAAATTGATGTGTTGATGAAGAATTCACAACTAATCCATCAAAAACATGGGAGACAAGTAACACATATATTAGACTGAGTACAAAAATATTTGAGATTGAGGACTAAAATATTTTAAAGATTAAGTACCAAAATATTTTCGATTGACTACCAAAATAATTTGATTGAGTACCTTAGTATTTTAGGTTGATACTAAAATATTTAAATATTTTGTACCAAAATATTTTAGATTGAGTACCAATGCTAAAATATTTCTAATACGTGATCTCTCTGGTTAGCACTTAATCTTCTCCATCATAACACTCACTTCAAGAGTTTTATCTCATCAAGTTAAAATAATGAGCTTGTACTTTAAAAAATAAATTATTTTTCCAAAGTAAACATGATCTTATTTTCCAAGTCTACTCATAAATTAATATTGGACTTGAATGATCTGTAGGATCCTCAAAGGTAGAAGAAGAACCAACATCTTTGTTGCGTGGCGATATTAATTGATGAGGAGCTTGAAAAGCTTGCGGAAGAAACGTGTTTAGATCGTAAGGCTCAATGATACCATATTGAGAAGATGAACTTGGTGAAAAAAAGAGAAAGAAAAAGAGTAAAATGTGAAAAGTGAATGATTATTTTCATTAGCTTGTAATAGAAGGAATTACAGCTTATATAGTGTTTACAAAGTGAAGCTCTATCATAAGCTACTGTATGCTAAACTACACTAGATAGTAACTAACTTTTTGTCAACTAATCAAGTTAGTTACAAGATCTAACAACTATGTAAACTAGTAACTTGTGCTGCAAGTTACTGAAGCTTTACTTGTTTCTACTTCTTCATTAAGTAACTTTGTTTCTATTTCTTTCACATTATCTTTCAACATAATTAATAGTGGCAAGACCAATTAAGTCGTAGGATCCTCTATCTATTTTTATGTGTATTTTTCTATAAAAGACATTCTTCATTTATTTTGATAAACAAAGAGGAGCTTAAAACTTCAAAGAGGACCAAGAAGAAGCGGAAATCAACATGTGTTATTCATACTCCTTACGACTTCAATTGATTAAATTATTTCTTCTATCATTGTTTAGTGTAAAATTAATTTGAATTTAAAGTAGTCTAAGTTTGAATGCATATTCACGTAAAAATGAAGTGAATAATTAATTTAAGTATAAAACTATGTTTGACATCAAAACTATAATTTTTAACTTCAAGTTAGAAGAATTACATCACTTAAATAAGTCTAAATCAATTATACAACTCTAAACAATTTTGAGTCTATGAAGAACCAATGACTATTTAAAATTTAGATTGAATTATTTAAGTTTATCTACTGGTTAATTGTTATGCGACTGCTTTGAGAGAATTTATGATAACATCTTAAATATAGCTTATAAAAACAACTTATAATAACATACAAAAACAATTTAATGCTATTTTTTTTCTTCTATAAAAAAACTCATGCAAGCTTATACATACACATTTATCATGATCATGATTTGCTTATGTAGATTTAGATTGATGGTGATTTTAAGTTTTCGTTTCACTGTGTAGGAGTTTATACTTGTCTAGTAGTTTTCATGAAGAGGTAGATAAGTTAAAAGGTGGAATCGAATGAAGCGAGAAAAGTGGGGTTTTGCTCCCTTATTGTGGTGCATTTTGGTCAAATTAGAGTTTTGTTTATGTCAAAGAATTTGGCGGAAAACGTGCATCATCAACAATGTCAGATATTTTCAATTGTTTAGTGTTTACACTGACAGTGCCACTCACTAATTATTGAATATAGATATAGATAGTATACCACTATTTTATGAGTTACACTATTTTGGATGGGTTAGCCTCAAAGTGTGCGATGATTTAATTATAAATATCTGGCAGACTCAACTTTGTTGTAGCTAGGTTCTTTCAATGATTCACTGGCTTCTCTGCAGACTAACTGGTAAACGTATAAGTTTAGAAAATTGCATATGTTAAGCTGACAAAATGTATCTGCTACTCCCTTGCTACTCTCTCCGTCCCGTAATAGATGACCCATTTAAAAATGTATAATTTTGATCTAATTTATTTGACCATATTTTTCTACTAATATAAAAAGATAAATAATATCATATAAGATGTCGTTAGATTTGTCTCGATGGGTATTTTCAAAATATCAAATTTTCATAATTTTTTCTAATATTTTATTCAATATATTTAAACTCAAAATGATGCATTGACATGCGTAATAAGGTCAACTGTGTCAAGTATTATGGGACGGAGGGAGTATTCAAATGGAATCATCACCGAAATATTTTAAAATTGTAGGATGTATTCATGCATGATATAAATGTGTGATCGATTCATCTCATGAGAGTATCAATAATGTTTAAATCGATAGTGATTTTGACAAAATTACAATATGTTCATTTGGTAAGAGTTACACGTTTAAGTTGTCTCGATTTCTTTGAACCAATGAATCATGAACACTTATCGGATTTATACGTGTTTCCGTGTCAGACACATGTCGTGTTTGATCCTGACCCGATACGAACACATATAATTACACTAAATTGTGTGATTTTCTCAAATAATTAGCGGTATCGATGTATCAGTGCCTGTGTTGTATCTGATGTCTATTTTCGTATGTGTGCTATATAGCTTGAACTCACACTCAATTCAGATATTCAAGTATATAAGAAATGCTAAAGGCACTTGATAATTAGTCCACATCCTCCATATTTATCACCAATTAATTCAAGACTTTTTTATTTTTGGATTCAGAATAGTTTCATTTAGTGGATTTGTGCTGTAATTGCGGTATATGTTACGGGATCCAAGCCTAGGTTGAAGCCTTGTCCCACTACATCTACTATAGTTGAACATTCCTTAAATTATTGAACAATAGCTTAAGAAACCAAGCTTAGACATTCCATAAAATATGAGTTTTGTGCCATGTTCTGTAATCATTTCATTGGGACATATTCAGATGAAGATGGATTTGGTCAGAAATCTTTGAACTGGTAACACTGCGTGTAACAAGATCTTCAAATTTGGACATCCTAGATTTGGACCTCATAGGTTGAACCTTTAAGAAAGCATAGTACATAATATTTAGTTCTATTTAAGTTTTAACGTGTGTATGAGACATGAACCTGACGAGTCATTCTTTAATACAACTATAGTTATTTTTAATTTAAACAGTAATTTTTTTCCAACTATAGCTAGCTAGTGGCCTTTTGACTGGAACAGAATCCAAGTATTTGGTCAACAGATTTCTACTTGGGGGAACGAACGAAATCCTTCAAATTATATTTCTTAACTACAATTTAATTGAATCATGTTAATAAATTAATATTATTTGGAGTAATATGGAACACAGCTTAGTGTTATATTTTGAACAAGAGTAATTCTTACTCTTTCTTTTGGTATGTTTAATATTTACTATGTCGAATTTTTCAATATAAAATTTCATGTCCGTACACATGCATCTTTGACACATGCAAGACTCGGGGATCCACAAATTGGGTTCCCTATAGCAAATGTATGTATGGGTCCATGTATGTATCTATACCTATTTGTGGTTTTTCTTAAATGAGGCAATTGGATGTTTAAATTGTCACATTATTATTTTTTTAAAATTTGTACGTTACTTGTGATAATGGCAAAAAAAACTAGATTTTTTTTTTTATATTTTTATCAAATTTGTACGTTACTTGTGATTATGGCAAAAAATGAAAAATAAACCTAGTGAGAGTGACCAAACTAAGATAGTAGTATTTTTTTTTTGTAACAAGATAATAGTATTTTGAATCTACTAGATTTATTTATTTTTAAATATTGCAATCACATTTTTCTGTCTGTAAGTGTTGGTTACTACTATTTCAAAAAAAAAAAGTGTTGGTTACTAATCCCTCCAATTTATTATTGTTAGTAGTATATTATGCAAAACCTCGGCTTCAGTGAATGCTTGAAACCTAAAAGTTTGCTTCTCATTAGGTATTAAGTTCAACCCGCATGGATCATCAATTCATGTGTTGGTTAGTCTATAGAGAGTTTGTCTCTAACTTCACTTAGGCCCTCCGTTAATGGATAATGGGGTTGGTCTAGTCCTTGGATTTGATTTATATATATATTATCTAGGTATGAGATACAAAATTTTGTGACTCCACTACCTAATAATTAAGTTAATTTTCTTTCAAAAAAAATCAAATTAATTTTATATATTTAAAGACACTTGTTAACATTTTTCTATATTAACTGGTAGATTAATATTTACTTTTTTTTATTGTGTTTGAATTCATGATCTCAAACTCCTTATTTTTTTAGCCCAAATCAAGCCGATTTTAACACAAAATTTGTTTTTATGTATGTTTAAGAAGTGTCTTTAGGATCAATGATACTTATTAGTATGATCTTTGAGATGGGTCGGTAGTGTAATAAACAATTTACTACGCTTTGAGACTTAGTCTTAAGAGATGATTTGAAGAGTGTGGGAATGCTGGGCTTTGGGTAGTCATTAATATCACATAACGAGGAGGAGAGTTCCAATAACCTCAAGTGGGTAGACAGAGAAAAGTAATACTATAGTCTTGGATTGGATTTTTCCATTTGGAATGGTTGGGTTTGTCTTTTGAAAGAGTTGAAGTCGTAGTTTCACTATAACACTCGTGTCCTCATCTTAGATAAATAACATTATTTTAATAATCATTGTAGGCAGATTATATCTTTGTTTCTTTGTTTGTGTTGGAAACTGATAGAATTAAAAACTAAACCTTCACAATAGGGGTTAGATGAGACATAAACAGCTCATTTGAATATTTCATTTAATTTAATTGGAAGCAAGGTAAGGTGCACTTTAAATATTATGTCCCTTCCTCTAATATTTTCTTTTTCTTTTTCAACCTCTATTCTCCCTAATTCCCCTTTATCTTCTGCTACTTAAAGAGGTTTGGAGAGAGATACCAAGAGCTTTAAACCCTAGCCAGTATCCTTGGTAAACCTATAACTATATCACTCTTTTTCACTACTTTCAATTTCATTTCCACACCCCATTTTCCTCAAAAAGAATATAGTAAACTTTTTACTTCATAAGTATCTCTTCTCATCCTATATTTTAGATGCAGGTTGTGCTTAATTTGTACTGAATATGGGCTCAAATAACTGGCTTTCATTTCCACTTTCTCCAACTCATCATCCTTCATTACCACCTCATCTTCAACCAACTCAATCTCATCATCATCACTTTTCTCTTGGGACATTAATCAATGACAACATGTTGGAAACCCCTTTCCAAAATCATGGTAATTTAATCAAACTCTTTTATTTCTCATTTTGTCTCTTTCTGAATTTGGATATTGTTAGAACAGCAACCGGTAACAGAAGATTATAAGAAACGAAAATAAAAGACAATGAATACACGATCTTTGTTAACGCAGTTCGGCCAATGGTGTCTACCTCTGTGACTATAGAGCATATATAGTTTTGTTTGTATTACTATGATGAATTAGAGTTTCAATGTTACAAACAATATATATAGCACTACTACTATGAGCCTTCTTTAGTGTCTTGTATATATGAGTCATACTTTAACATATATCTAATTCAAGCTGCCACATATATAAACATAAGCTATCTTTTGTTGATTATTTTATTGATAATTGAACAGATTGGAACTTGATGAATAGTAGTCACAACTCAAACGAAGTTCCAAAGGTTGCAGATTTTCTTGGTGTGAGCAGCAAGAGTACTGAAAATGAGTCAGATCTTGCAGCCTTTAATGAAATGAATAACTCAAATCATCATTCTTTAGATAATTACTTGTTCATGCCGCCAGTACAAAATAACTCAGCAACTTCTAGCAACAACTATGATCAATATGAAGAAAATGCAAACAATAATCTGCAGTCATTGACATTATCAATGGGAAGTGGTACTACTAAGGATTCCACATGTGAAACTAGTGGTGATAATAATATCGTCGAAGCAGCTGCAACACCTAGAAGAGCTTTGGATACCTTTGGCCAAAGAACATCAATATATCGTGGTGTAACAAGGTTTGAAAATATATTAATATATTCTTTCAATTTATTGCATGTCTTGTATACACTCATGCTAGTATTGTGAACCCTAACCCTTGATTTGACATACATCAATGTTGTGATTTATTTTAATTTGCTTTTATGCTTCAAATTCAAAATCTCTATAGACATAGATGGACCGGAAGGTATGAAGCTCACCTTTGGGATAATACCTGTAGAAGGGAAGGACAATCAAGAAAAGGTCGTCAAGGTAATAATAAATTAACATCAAACCACTTAATGTTTATACTAAGGGTTTTTCCCTTAATTTTCTTTTTATTTAGTTTTGAAAAAATAATATTGACTAACACATTTTCATTTTTCTTGATCTTGGCTTTTGCTTCTTATTTTCGTCATCAGTTTATTTAGGTAAGTGTGATTTTTGTTACAAATTATTTCCACTTCCTCTTAATTTTTTGTTTTGTTTTGGTTTTGCCAGAATATTTATGTTCAATATATTCGTTTAAATATAAATTTGTATGCTATATATAGGTGGGTATGACAAAGAAGAGAAAGCAGCAAGAGCTTATGATTTAGCAGCACTAAAATACTGGGGAACATCTACCACTACAAACTTTCCCGTAAGTTTCACGTTGTTAATTAGCACGAATAGACGGTGAGATTGATCTCCTCCCATTAGTTGGTTCTTGGATCAGATTCAAATTAAACCACCTAATGTTAATTTAATTAATTGTTTTTCAGATCAGTAACTATGAGAAGGAAGTAGAAGATATGAAGCACATGACAAGACTAGAATTTGTTGCCGCCATAAGAAGGTAATTAATTTCATTTTATACTTTTTTTTAGCAACGAGATATTCAGTTTTCATTTATTTCTTTTTTAAAATGAAGTGGTTCAATAAATTTCATCAATCTTCCCCTCAAAAAAAATAAATTTTCATCAATCTGTTCATAAATTGCAGAAAGAGCAGTGGATTTTCAAGGGGTGCATCAATGTATCGCGGAGTCACAAGGTACTAAATCAAATAGGCCTACTTTTAGTGAAATTAAGCTTTAATTTCTTCTCCTAAATTAAAATACTCTATTTTTCTTCATTAATTTCTTAGTATATATTCATCATTCTTTTAGGCATCACCAGCATGGAAGATGGCAAGCAAGAATTGGCCGAGTTGCAGGAAACAAAGATCTTTACTTAGGAACTTTTGGTGAACTGAAAACTAACTCTTGTTCTTTTTTCTTTTTTTTTACTGTCACTTTGATTGTTTACATATATCAATAAATCTATTAAATTTTGATATTTTCACAAACAATTTCATCTATTTCCTATATTGACTCTTCATTATTTACCATATTAGCTCATTTATTTCTCTCTATAATAGACAGGCAAGGATAATTTTGAAAAAACAACATCTAATACAACTTTAAAATTTGAAAATGACAATTATAAATGAACAAAAATCCTCCATGCATGCACAACAAATAATAGATTATCTTAGAAAAAAAATGATAGCTTAATATGAAATAAAAATTAATGTTGGAATATTCTTTTATAGGTACTGAGGAGGAGGCTGCAGAAGCATATGACATAGCTGCAATCAAGTTCAGAGGATTAAACGCAGTAACAAACTTTGACATGAATCGTTACGACGTGAAAGCGATTCTTGAAAGTAACACTCTCCCAATAGGAGGAGGTGCTGCAAAAAGATTAAAAGAAGCACAAGCTCTAGAATCTTCTAGAAAAAGGGAACAAGAGATGATAGCACTTGCAGGCTCAACTTTTCAATATGGAATATCCTCAAACTCAAGTAGGATACAATTACAAGGATACCCTTTAATGCAGTTTGAACAACATGCACAATTACAAAACCTATATGATAGTAGTACTCAAGATACAACGTCGTTTGATCAGAGTTATATACAAACTCAGCTTCAGTTACAACAACAACAAAGTGGAGGATTCTACAACTACGATGGTAATTTCGTTCAGAATAACCCGGGTTTGATGAACATGGGTGTGATAGAGAATAATGGTGGTGGAGGGTATATTGGGAATATGAATTGTGGGAATAACAATGTTGTTGGTGAACATGCAGCGGAGGAAGTTGCATATGTTAAGGTTGATTATGACATGCCTTCCGGAGATTATGGAGGTTGGTCGGGTGCAGATGCTTCAAATGCTGGTGTTCTTACAATGTGGAATGATCATTAGACTAAATTAACTTGAAGAAGTGAAGAGTTCTTTAATGAAGAAGTTAATTAACCAAAGTGGTGCAATACAATTTAATTTCTTGTTCTTTTCATCATTTTTTTGTTCTGCTACATTGTCACAAACTGAATTAAAAAAAGAATTAGGAGTTGACTGTTGACTAGTTTTATTTTCTGTGGACAAATGTCTAATGTCTAGTACTGATCATACTCTATTTTATGTACAATTAGTTTGCTAAATGACCTTCTTCACGGTTTTGCTTGACTTGGGTTGAAGTACTGAGTAATGTATGTTGAATTAACACTCCAAACAATATTGGCCAGTCTTGCAATATAAGGCCATGGCTCATATGGGTGTGCAACTACGAGTTTGTGTACTCAAGTTTTGCATGTACACACTTACTGTTTAATTTTCTCGTTTCATATCGATGAAAGTCTAATTAATTTTTTTTGTAGAAGACAAATTAAACTAATGCAACTGTTACTCTAGAACATTTAGATGAGATGGCAAAAGATCTCTGACAGCTTAACGAGAAATCGTTGGTTTGAATTTAGTCATAGAAATCTAATAATGTTAAATCTTTTGAGAGAGTTTTGTCATCTATTGCGGCTCTATCCAACTTAAAAGATTTGTTTATGTGATTGAACGCAAAAGATAATCAGTTCACACTAAAAAAATTAATACAAGAGAAATACCTATTTATTTTTAATTTAATTTAAAGAACAAAGTATTTGAAATTTATTGTCTTTTTGAAAATTAATATTGTATTATGACTAGAAATTTTATTTATTTTCATTAAATTTTTGCCAGTATATTTTTTATTCAAACAATAGAATAATTTTTGTCAATCTTTCTTTTCTTTGAGTTTCTCGGCTGTAAAACAACTACTCCTTTCATTCTTTTTATTTATCAACTTTTTAGGAAAAATTTATTTTTATTTATCTGTCATTTTTAAAATTTTAAGATTGTGGCAACTACCTTTTTGTCAATATGTCCCAAGTATTTTTCACTTAAGAAGTAGTAAAATGACAAATAAAAACAAAAAATTGGACGTAGGTGGTTAATGAACTCCTTTTAAGACGAACCGTTCGAGTGAACCTAAGTTTGATTCTTGATGTCGGGCTTTACTTACCTCTCGACTGAATCACGGAATATTAGAACCCCTTTCAATAGGAATAGGAAAGTCAAAACCAAAAATAATAGACTAATGAAACATAAAATTTATTTAATTTTTTTTATTAATAAAACTGTTTTGTATGCAAAATAACTTTAAAAGAGATATTGTAGTGTGTTCATGGGTTATATCGATCGAATTTTACTAAACCCATTATCCAAACCAATCAAGTGTCATGGATTGGGTTGAACGTTCATTTCGTATTTTCAACACTAAGTCGGAAAATATTTGCACCATGATATGTTAAGTTGGTATGTCGAAATTCACTGTTCTCAAAACTAAGGTTCGTAGGTGTATTATTTGGTCTTGATTTAAAACAAAATTGATCGATTACTTGATTTATGATATAGTTATTGGAATATTTATCTATAAACTTAGGTTTGAATTCAAAAACAAGAAGAGGAAAATATGAGTGAGTAATCATGTTTGATGTCATAAGCATTTTTCGACCACCATCTCAATGTTAAATGATTCATAAACGCATTTTAACGAAGTTGGTTGAAAAATGGGGAACAATGTAAATATTCTAAGACTTAAAACATCAATTTGTACAAAAAAGACTTAAAGATCAATTTGTAACAAAATAAACTTAAAAAACTAACTTATTATAAACATCTAACTTAAAGATCGTGAGAGGTATTTGCCCTACTTTCTAAAACAAAAGTTAAAAGGTGAAGATATCTCTCACCTTAAATAAAGGAACAAGGTATCTCAAATTAGATTTTGGTTTCATTTTTTACCAAAAAAAAAAAAAAACTATACACGTAATAAAAAAAATATAAACTCGTGAAAAAGAGTGTGCTAGACAATTTATAAGAAAAAATAAAATATAAAAGTAATATTGAATGAGATATTTGTCTTTACGAGTTTCAACCGCATTGCTTTTAGATATGGATTGTTGTTCAATAAACTCTTCAAATTTCTCAATTGATCGGGAGATAACTCGCAATTAATTTTACTTTTTTTAAACTCTGATCGGATTGAAACTCCTTATATTTTTTTTTTTGTGGAGAATGTGAATAATTTTAACAACAATCTTAAATTTGAATGAGTTGATTAGGATTGAACCCAAACATAATTGAGTTTGAGTTAAAATGCCGGTTTGGGTCGTTTGTGCAACTGGGTTGACAGTTGACCCGTACACATGAACACCTCCAGGTATAGATGTTGACTTTCACTTTTCTTGTCTCAACCAAACAAACCATTGCAAAATAGCACGCGAAGCAGCCTCACTCCTCGTGTCAGGGCCAGCACCTCCACACTCTCCGCCATCTGATCAATTCCAATTTTACCCTTTCTTCCACCGCCTCTTAATCCTCACTTTCGGTACGCTCTTATTCCTTAATCTAATTATTATGTTATATCATTCTGCACAATCCGATCTAATCGTCTTTTTAATCTGTCACTAATTGAAGAAATTATCTTTCATTAGCTTGATCAAATCAAATTTTCATTAGGTTAATCGATTTCACAGCTTAATGGTGAAATCATACAAACAAGAACACGTATATAACCATCCATGGGAACGAGTAACCTCGGCATCATGGCGAAAATTCACCGACGCCGAAAACAAACGCGTTTTACCACACATTCTAGATTGCAATACATTGAACACAAGCCTTGATTCATCCTCTGGGAAGCTATACGCAACGCGCGCTATAACTGTTCGTTGTCCGTGGCTGGTACGGAGAATTATCGGTGAAGATATTTGTCATTGTGTTGAATCAACTGTTGTGGATGCAAAATTGCGTTCGATGCAGATTTGTTATCGGAATATTAGTATGGAGAAGTTTATTGAAGTTGAAGAGAAGACTAGGTATGATCCTCATCCAGATAATCCGAATGGATGGACTGTTTGTCAGCAGGAGACGAGGATTCGGATTAAGCCGTTGTCTGCTTTGGCTTCTATGGCGGAGAAAGTTGAGCAGAGGTGTGCTGATAGGTTTCTTCAGAATAGTGCTAAGAGTAGAGATGTTATGGAGAGGATTTGCAAATATCTTGAGGCTGAGTCTAGCTCATTTTCTCTGTGATTCTTTTTTATATAACTCCGGATTTGATTCTCTGCTGACAAATGAAGATCAGTTGACTCATATTTTGAGATGTATCTTTGTGTGATTGCGTGGTTTCTCTGACCCGTGTCACATTACTCTCTAGTCTCCTGTTAGTGTTTGTTACTTGTATTCTAAAGCATTGATTATGATTACGGGCACTGTTTTAATATATTCATAATTGGAGGTATAAGTGATTATCTGTGATGTATCTTAACTTCCATTGTATTGTTGTAGCTTTTTAGCTATCAGGATGAGTTCACAATTTCAAATCATATGCAACATCATGGTGTTTGAATATTGAGTTTTTTTGTATCAATTGCCTTGGATTTTTATGAGGTTTTAATGGTGAAATAACCTTTTGTGGCAATTACAGAGTCCTTGATTGAATCTGTCCCCGGCACTATTTAGATGAATGTCGGATTTGAAATGTAGATATTGGTTGGTCATGAAAGGAATTGAAATGAGCTTTGCATTTTAGGTACGTCGGTATGTGGAATGACGGTGTTTTGAATATTGTTTGAGAGTGTTTGAATACAAATAACCAAGATGGAACCCTCACCTTTCGCGACTTGTTTCTTTATGTGGCTCATGGCCGTCTCAGATGCAAGGAAGTGAATATGGTTCGTGGATGGAGAGGGAGAGGGTTGGGGAAAGGAGAAGATGGAGTACATTTGCTATAGATGTATACCATTGCATTTGACAGAACTTTATGATCTAATAATAATAATAATAATAATAATAATAATAATAACAACAAATGGTCTTACATGTACACCTCTTAAACCATTTGTGCACATTTGAACTATCCCCCTTTTGTTTGGGAGAATTAATTCCATTTTCATATGATTCTTCGCTTGTATAACAAGTCGTCAAATGTTCATGTTTCATGAAGAAGTTAAATGTTTCGGAAAAATTTATGATGTAAAAGTTAATTTTAACAAACCATCATTATTATTATAGTTTTTTCATATATCTTTTTGAGTTGGTGTTTCTTAGAAATTTGGAGATGTTTGGGTTATAACAACTCACTTGGTTGAGCTAAAGGATCAAATGAGTTGAAGTTGTCCAGGGTTCGAATACTAACTGAAGAAAATACTAAAAAAAAGACTTAATACAAAAATTCATATTTTATATACTATTTTAAAGATATTTTGAAAATGTGAATTATTTTGATAAACTTTCAAAATACACGAGTGTTTGTCTAGTAAAATAAACAAATAAACTATTGAAAACCTCTCTTTTCCCACAAAGTTTATTTACTTACGTTTTTCTATAAAGAATAATCGAATTCAGTATTCAAGATCTACAAAACTCACATCTTACACAACGACCACCTAGACCTGAATGCTTTTAACCATAAAAAGCACTTTAAATACTTTTGCATATTCATGTGAAGGGGGCATATAACTATGTTTATCTACACCATTTTTCTTACCTGTGTTTCAATTCCGCAATTTTACTTTCGAAATCAGCAACAAAATAATAACTTCATTACTCAATACAAGTGTAAGCAGTTACCATAATGTTTGAGATATAATTGCTAGTTAACTTACATTGATTTGCCAGTTTTCTTTTAGTTATCTTGAAGATAGACCCTAGTATTAAATTTAATATATGATAAATAGTGAGCCCAAGCACATTCTTTACCTAGAGAAATTAAATGATAACCATAAAAACCACAATAATATAGTACAATCTACTCATGTCTATGGATCAATATGAAATCAACTGTCAATTGCACATACCATTTTGACATGTACTATTACAGAGATAGATAGGGAACAGAATATACGCCTTATAATGCAGACAACACCAACTTCCACTAAACTAGCAGAGATTTAAAGACTTCAAAACACTGGGGCATATATTTTGGCCTATCAAATGAAATGCAGTCTCTCTCAAACTGCAGAGATAATACCCAAGTCCCCCATCACATATAAAAATATAATAAAAACACCATTAAAATATGCAGGAAACTCGGATCATCTCATGATGACATTGAGCATAACAGCATCTCAAAACACGAAACTTTAAGACACCAAATCTAGATCTTGTCAAGCTTTTCAGCCTTCACAACAGGGTTTGCTTTTGCTATTGCATCACGTCCAGCAGTGCGGTAATCAAATGGGCAGTCATGCTTGTCTGAGTAGCGATGTACGGCACAGTAAAGGTTACCACATCGACAATTAAATCCTGTCAAACCAACCCGCTTATTGCAGTTGCTGCACCTCTTAGGACCATCCTTCGGCTTCTTCTCCAAACTCTCCTCTGAGCCGGAAGCAACTAACGGTTCTGCAGAGATGGTTTTGGGCTCCACTGGATCGACTGAGATCTCCACATTGGCAGTGATAGCAGATTCAATTCCACTGTTGCTTGATGACCCATTCATGATGTTCCCAATGGAAGATGCTGCAAGTGTGGCCTGCTCCTGTTTCAGCATCATGTCTTTGTGGCACTTGGAACACATGTTCATGGTAGCTGCGCTTCCAAAAAATCCACAGTTGTTGATGCACAACATAGGACCTTCTGGGGCTGCTTCACATCCAGTTTGATCATGGTCCATCTTTTTTCAAATTTCCTGCACCAAAGAGATTTAAATACCAAACCATATAAACATAAATTGCTCGCCTAGCTAATAATAAATGTCATTCTGAGCATATACAATGTCCAAATATGCATATTAACCAATTAATTTATATAGCATAATCAGCAAGCACTATTTCAAGGTAAAGTATCAATAAATGAGCCAAATGAAGCTTGGGTCAATACACCAGCTCTTAAACAAGGAAAGAACAGAGGAATCGTCTATTGATTATCTCTTTAAGCATGCCTATAGGAAAGCTCACATGTACAAATAACTCATAAAAACACACAGAAGTATGATCATAAAGAAAGCAATGTGATCAGTCTACTACTCCACCTCAAATAAACAAGATGGAAAAATTAGTTAGGTAGGAAAAATAATACTGACGTGAACTTTTCATAAATTTATATAGACAGCTTCTGTTCACCAAAAAATATCAACCTTATACAATTAGTGTGTGTTGGTTAAATGATCATATTCATCAAACAAGGCATTGGGAAGCACGAAGACGCAATAAACAACTTAAAATTATCAATGAACAATTGAAAACAAGCTCAAGATGTTACAGGATAGTGAAAAACAGACAACTATCCTCATATTTGCCGTACTCGTCGTCTATTTGGTTAATCCATTAGATCACAAACCTTCTCAGATCATCACATAAAATAAATTATTATCGTCGGAAACATGAGAACCTTATTAAAAACAAAACAACATTAAAAACAAGATCATTCAAAAAAAAAAAATTCAACAAACGCAGTAGACATTCAAAAAAAACATGCCATCTACCAGTTAACTAACATGAAACAAAAAATTTGATCAAAAATTTGAAACACAAAAACAGAAAAACAATAACAAGTCCTAATATCATTCAATTTTCAATCATCAGTAGCAGAAATCACGCTATACAAGCCACAATTCAAATTTTCAAAAACCAATAAAAAACAATATAAATTAATTAATTACAAAATCAATAAGGTAATAACCCCTACGTAAATCTGCATGTATAATATTTATAATCTCAAAAATTTCCCTAAAATTCCTTTAAAAAAAAATCAAAAAATAAAATAAAAATCATTAAAAATAAAAACTGCAAAAATATTATCCACGACGCGAAGATATCCAACCTTGTAGCCAGAAAACGAAAGCTTCAAGCCGATCTACAAGATCAGAATCGTATTAAATAATAATCCTGTATTCACCAAATTCAAAAAAAAATAATGATTAAATTAATAAAAACGAAATTAACAATAACAAGAACAAAATCAAGCTAATAAAAAATGAAAACATGAAGATAATTAGGAAATGGAACCCTAACCTTTGAAGATTTGGGATCGAAGAGGGAGAAAGAGGAGAGAGAAAAAAATGAAAATAAGTTCTGTCAGTGTTTGTTTCTCTCTCCTTTTTTTTTTGTGTTTGAAAAGCTTTGTTTCTCTTTCTCTTTGTTTTGCCAACGAACGCTCTTCACTGATTGGGGTGCGACGTGGGAAATGGTTATTGGGGTTGAGATTTCATGTTTCATTTCCGATATTGTCCTTCTTTAAAGGGTAAAAGTGTTTGGGAGATGGGGGTGTTATGGTCCACCTATGTATATTATGGAGTGTTTAATAAGTTAGATTAATTAAGTGGAAGATTTGGTGAGGGGTAACTTTGGGTAAGGTCTACGGAGCATGGATATTAAGGCTCTCTCTTTGAATTGATGTATTTAGATCTATCTATTAGTACAAGAGTTTTATGAAACTGATTATTGGACCACTTATGAAAATAGCTTAGGGCAATTTTCATAAGTTTTTTTTAAATTTATTTTCATAAATTTGACAGCATAAGTTATAAAATGAATTTATAGGGTATGCAAAAACAATTTAACGTTAATTTATCTTTTGCTACGAAAATAACTTATGTAAACTTATACATAAGGGTTTATTATGATAAACATGCATTTGTTTTAAATCTTTTAAGGGAGAGTTTTGACATTTATAATGATGTCATTTAGTTCGATTGATTAATCTCTACAATTGTTCAAGAGAATATTCACTTCATACCAAAAATCAACAAAAACTTTAATAAAAGAACTCAAGACAAATCGTATCTAATCAAAAGTATGACTTAATTTAGATCATCGAGTAACAATTCTAACAATAAAGAAGTCTAGCATAGATCACATATATTTCTAATAATTTCTCACCATCTGTCTCACGGTTTTTGTACTTTTGCTTTAATTTTTTAGGAAGTTAGGATATCTACATTTTTTTTAGGGAAGGATATCTACATGTTGTACCCATGAAATATCTCATTTGTATTAGGTAAAACATTTTCTTCAAAATAGAAAAACAAAAATTAGATTATAAAATCTTCACATGGTAGTCTTGACATCCTAACTATTGCCATCTTAAGATTACCAAATATCATTTTGTGTACGCTAATAATTTTATTAAAATAATAAAAGAAAATGATGAAACAAGTACATGGAAGATTAGACCAATACGCAAGATAATAATCATGAGATTATACAACAACCGACTCGTTAAAAATCTTAAAAAAAAATTAGTGGAATGAAACTTGGCATGACAATGGAATGGTGTGGGGACAGTGTGGGAATGGATTTTACCTTCCTCGTCCCCTTCTCCGACTCATATATAATTACTTGTTATTCTACCCATGTCAAACATGATAAAAATTTAAATCTTATCCTCATACCCAACGGATTTAAGTATCCATGCCCCATCTTTATCCCAATAGAAATTTAAAGACCGATTAAAAATTCTATCAAAATATTTTTAAATCATCAAGATAATTTTATTCTATAAACTATCTGTTGTACCAAAAAATAAAGTACCATGAATCATGTTTTCTTCCGGCACAAAAAAAGAAAGCACTATCCATGCATTTTCACAATAAAGATAGAAGTAATATATATCGACAAAATAAGACGGTAGGAAGTGATTTGTATTACATCGTCACTTATTGACAAAAATATAAGAAAAATATAATATGTGTGTAATTGATTAACTAGTATTGTAACAATTTTTTTTTTTGACTAACTGGTATTAGTTTTATTTTACTTTTCAAAACCCAGAATGTTTCTCTTTTCACTAGTCAAATTATTGGAAACTAATGACAATTTGTTGGTATAATTTTTTTTCTTCAAAGGCGATGACATTGCTCAGGGATAAAATATTTTTTTTAAAACCTAACTCAATTAATAATATTGATATCGTAAAATTAAACACTTTAAGTCGAATACTAACTCAAAACTTTGAAGATGTGTGAGCTTCGTTTAACATTTACCACTTTGTGTACGGACATTCTATTATTTTACTTGAAAAATAACGAGGAAGAAAATAAAATTGAATAAATATTAAAATTAGAGCTTAATTTATATACACTTACAAAAGTAAAATAACGAGAAAGAAAATAAAATTGAATAAATATTAAAATTAGAGTTTAATTTATATACACTTACGAAAGTTTTACACAATATCTAATGGCTTACATGTTGTACATACGTGGCAGCACCCTATGTCAGAGAGATACAAATGCAACATCGACATTGCTTTCTCTTTTTCTCTCAATCGTACATGTATTGACATTTATGTTCGTGATTCAGATGGTATCTTTGTTCTAGTCAAGACAGTTACTTATCCTTGTCTTGTTTCGGTTGATGTGGGTGAAGCTCTTGGCATGCATTCGGTCTTACAATGGCTGAGTGACGTGCAATTTGATAGCGTGGATTTTGAAACGGATTCTAAGTTAACATCTGATGCTTTTCTTTCTAATAGGAACGACACGTTCGAATTTGGTTGCATTATTTCATCTTGTTGTTCTTTGTTTACTTCTTTCTTTTCTAACTCTGGGGTCGAGTTTGTTAGGCGACAAACCAACGAGGTTGTTCATGCTCTTGCAAGAGAAACCATGTTACTAACTAGTCTCGTTGTTTATTTTGATATATCCAATTGCATTGAAACTTTTATTATCAATGAAATGCTATAAGCATGTTTCCCTAAAAAAAAAAATAATGGCGTGTTACCACTTGCACGTAAAAGATACCAATAAAAAAGATATAAATACATTTTTTTGATATTAAGTTGCGATTTTGATCCAAGTTAAAAAAAATAGTAATTTTTCCTTAAAAAAAAAAATAGTAATTTGGCCAAAATGACAAGTTTGGCAAAGTCAAGGGGCCAAATACCCCAAAACTGTATTTAAGTGAGTTTAGTTGAGTAGAGTAGGTGTTAGTGTTAGTGGGGGGTATGCTATGAAATGAAACGCTTCTTCTTTGTTTCTGGCAGTTGAATTGAATTGAATAACAAACAATTGTTATTCTTATTCATTTGCGTTTTGGGTTAGTTATCCGAATTCCGAACCCAATTAATCAATCGTTGAAATTGAAGGTGGCATGGATTCTCAAGTTATGGTAGCTCTTGCTCTTTCTCTCGTTGGTGGTCTCAGCACTTCCATAGGTAACTTCTTCATTTTATCTATCTATTTCAACTTCAATTTTTATTCTTCTGTTGCTTCGCGCGTTTTCACCTTTGTTTGTTTGTTATATAAGAAGCTTCTACATAAGCATTTGTATGATAAACATTTATGCTATAAGCGCTTAACTGAGCTGCTTATCTAAATAGAACCTCATATACTATTTACATAATCAATCCCTCTACTGTTCCTAAATAATGAGTTCTACTGTTCCCAAGAGCATCCTGATTTCTATATAATAGATTATATATTCTATCTACTAGAAATAATGGTGGATGTAAGAATCCATATGGTTAATATTTTATAAAGAGAATAAAATGGGACAAAGTAAAAAAATGGATCATTTCATTACTATCAAAGGAGTGGTGGAACCATAGAGAATTTAATAGAACAATATGTCACCTTAGCTCATTGTTGTCTTCATCGTTTTAATTCAATGTGAAACAGGTGCGCTTTTTGTAATTATCAAGCCTGCTCCCAATTTGAAGATGCTTGGGCTATTACAGGTGGTTTTTCTTTTTCAAAAACTCTTTTTTATAACAAGATAATATTGATGTGTTGGTTCATTGAGAATCTGTTTCCCTTTCTTTTGTCTAATGTGATAAACTGCATTCGAGTTTTTCATTTCGTTACCCTAGTCTGTAGTCTGTTTTCTTAAAGATATTTCATTCTGTGAAGGGTTTTGCTGCTGGTTTGATGCTGAGCATATCATTCTTTGATCTGGCTCATAATGCTATAAACTCACTGGGCTTCTTGAAAGGCAACCTTTGGGTATGTTGTTGCATTTGAGCTAATCATAAAGTCATCTAACAGAAACGTTTTGTCTTGCACGTTGTCCTCTCTCGTGTTAGTTCTGACCAAAATCTTTTATCTTCTCATTTTTGTAGTTTTTTGCTGGTGTTATATTCTTTGCTGCTGTAGTCAGTTTTATCCCGGAGCCAACACTTACTCCCACTGCAGATGTCAAGACTAAAAAGGTTTTAATGAATTTGTCTCTTACAAATGACTATTTTACCTCTGTATTGTTGCACTTGCATTGTGGTATTCCATAAATATAGATTTTTGATAGATATAATGATATTCTTGAAATTAGAATAAAGGGGATGAAGGAGGCAAGGATATTATGAAAAAGCATCGCCAACAAGTTTTATTCAGTGGAATTATTACAGCTGTAGGTAGGACTGTCTGTGTACTTTTAAACCCAACATTTCCTTACAAAGTAGTTTTTGCTGGAACAATTTTTTTTAGCGGTGTGTGAAAATCAACTTTCTTTTGAATGTTCAAGTAATATCGAGGAGCTGAAAATTCCATGCCAATAAAAGACTTGTGCATAATTAAGAACTTCAATTCACATTTACCATGTTTCTAATTGTTCACTGTTTTTGTAAGTTTTACTAATACAGTTTTCTTTTTGTTAATTTCTTAGGCATAAGTTTACACAATTTTCCAGAAGGAATGGCAGTGTTTCTTGGATCCATGAAGGTATCCAAGAACCTATTGATGTCATATGGATCTTCGAATTTTATTATTAATTGTTGAAGGATTGTTTATATCAAGATTCTAGTTCGATATGTCCGTTAATGCCACTTCAGTTTGATGTTTCTGACATGCTTTTGTGAATAGGGTCTCCGTGTTGGCATCAACTTAGCATTGGCCATTGCTCTGCATAATATCCCAGAGGTGCAATTTTTCTTGCGATAAAATCTGTTTTACTGTAGATACAATAGCCGCGTTTGAGTAGTGCAATTAATAATAGAGAAAAAACACTTTCTTGTAGTCCTTGATGCTTTCTTGCTCCTATATTTTATTGTTCCATATTCTTAGTTTCAATAAAAAAAATATTTTTACCTACCCACAAAAAAAATATTTTTACCTACCCACATTATTAATGAAAAAACACATATTTTTAAGATGCTATATAGGTCTTATTGTAATTTCAAAAATCTTCTGCTTTCTAGGGTGTTGCTGTTGCACTTCCTGTTTATTTTGCGACACAAAGGTAATAACTTTTTGAGTTTTCCTGTTGGCTCAAGCTTTTGTAACACTTACAATTGAAAAGTGACTTAAATAGCTATTCAAGCGTTATCTCCGATTGCTATGCTGGCTGAAATATGCATATGAAATACAGAAATAATGTGCTTAACAATGATGTATGTAAAACAAACAGGCTCATTGTTGAAAATATATTTTAAGTGGCTTTGAGAAGGTGAAATTCAAATTGTCACGTAAATAAATTGTGCTGTGAAGGTTGGCGATGTATAAGATTGCCATTTTTTAAATTGCGGATTTATTTGTAGTGCCATTGCCATGATGACAACAGAGGTGCTGGCTTGGCTGGTTTGTGTTGATGGCTATTATGTGTAGCAAAACCTTTTTCGTTTTAATTTACTTCAACATAAAAAAATACTAGCATCAAATAGAAAACAAACTTGAGTATGTATTTGGATATGAACGCTGGTACCTTAACAAATATAATTTGTGCTTAAGAAAGTTTTGGTTACAGGATGCAATGATGGGTGCATTCTCAAACTTTGACATTGTTTTGTAAATTAATAATTCCTAGAGTTATTAATTAATCTTAAATCTTGGTGTTTGTTGCTATGTTAAATGAAGTTATGTCAATTAATATGTATTTGAATTATAACCGTTTTTTATTTGTTTATTTCTTTGGTTCTGGACGTGTCTTAGTAAATGGCAGGCATTTAAATTGGCAACACTTTCAGGCTTTGCAGAACCCTTGGGTGTTATAATTGTAGGTATGTCATCTGCTTTATGTTGCTTTGCACACCATCTTTATTTCCTTATGGTCAGGCGAGGTATTTGTGGCTATTTCACGATTCTCCCCATTGAATCTACCTGTGTTGTCAAATAGTGGTTATAGCGGTGCTATAGTGTAGCGGAATTTGAACAAACCGCTTTGTTCCACAATACACTATTTAGTACTAAGTTTTGTCAAATAGCGGTGCTATATAACTATAGCATAGCGGAATTCAAACAAACTGCTATTTTCCACGATTGAAAACATTGGAATCTCCCCCTCTCTACTCATTTTTTTTTACCCTCGGGGTTTATTAGATTAGTGAGTTACTAAGATGAACTTAATTTGATGATTTCTTTTTCTTTCTCTGTAGCCTATCTATTCCCTAGCAGCTTAAATCCTGAGATTCTTGAAGGTCTACTTGGATCAGGTTTGCAATGATACAGCTTCTTGATATTACAATTGGATTTTCAGCATTTATCTTTTTACGCAAATTGGTTCCATGTTGATTACAGTTGGTGGAGTTATGGCTTTTCTGACCCTTCATGAAATGCTGCCGTTGGCTTTTGATTATGCTGGACAGAAACAATCTGTAAAGGCTGTATTTTTTGGGATGGCTTTCATGTCTGCGAGGTAATAATCTCATTTCTAATGAAATTTTATTTTAATATATAATGATATTGTTTGCTTATTATTATTTATTTTTTTGTGGGGGTGGAGGGTAAAATATTTATTGCATCCGTGACTGTGCATGTTAACTACTAACTATCAATGATGAATATTGCATGTTGCAAAGTGAGGAAACAGAAATTTTCTGGTGGAGACAGAAAGTGAAAACAAACAGTTGGCCTTGCACCATTTAGTAACTGAAATTTACCACATTCTATGTCTTCAATCTGTGTTCACTTTTTGGGCTGCCTATCCTGCAATGTGACTTAAAGCCAGATTCATTGGTTTTTTTAGCATGAAAAAACTTGGCAGAATTCACAGCAAGAATTTGCCAAAATCCAAAGTTGGTTGTAGGATAAATCATCGTGGTAGGGGTCTAATTATTTACCCAAAAGTCAATAACAATGTCGACCTATTCTTGCAAAAGAATTATGACTCTTTACCCAATTAAAAAATTGTCTATATTCCCATATTTGATACAATCATACAAGTACAGTCAAAACATTATTTGCAAGAGTGCAAAAAAGTTAACCTTATTATGACTAGAGTCTTGGACAATTGCTACCTTGTTCATCAGTTGGATGGATTTCATAAAAAATGGAGATGAAATTTTGTAATACAACTTCAGCTGAAAAATTTGAAAATTCATATATCCTCCTATTGTATGGGATATCAACTGACTATCAGGGGCCTTGAACCATCCATCTCGAAACATACAATCAGAGTCTGAGCATCTTGCACCTCAAAATCTTTGGCTGTTGTTTCTGCCTGCTTTTTCATCCCTGTCACACGTGAAGTGTGATATCTCTGTCTCTTTACTTCATAAAGATAAAAAAATGGATGATTTATTTTACTGTTACTTTTTTCTTTGCTAGTATTTCCTAATTAATGTTGCTGAATGTGCAGCCTGTATTTTCTAAGTATCAGCTTACCAGAGGAGATAAGCTTGTAGACGGGAGCAACTTCTTTTCATTTCTTAATTCATGAGCTCCACGGTATCATTGTGGTGTGTGTCTTCAGATTCTATTGCCAATTGCATCAAAATTCCTTCAGTAGGAGTCTCACAAACTGTCCAATGACAATAACGACACAGCCCTCTGATGAGGATAGCAGTAGATATATCAATATATAGGGGATACATTCCACCTATGATTGTGGCTTCCCCTAAAAATGTACAAAGGGGTTTACCGAATATGAGTGTGCTGTCTTCAATTTTTTTAGCCTACCATCAATCTTGTATCATGTATCATCAAATCAAGATCAAACCTTGAATTGCACAGTTACCGATAATGTTTTTTTTTTTTTTTTAATTTCTGCCTAGGGGTATAAGTAACAGTCATAAACATGAAATGTAGGTAACTACTACTGGCAAAGAGGTTCCTCTCAAGAGTGTACCTCAAACAGTCTTTCTTTGCTACTGGTATTCAATTCGGAGTCTGCCAAATTTTTCCGATTGATTGCATTCTTTGGTGGTTTTTGTCCTGTGGCTGCTTTGGCAATTAATTAGGTTCTTAGCTTTCTTGTACAAAAAGCCTTAGGTGAGCCGAAAACTGCATGTCGTTTGAAATTGAGCAAATGCCCAAATTAGTCACTCACTTTGATAGGGTATATCTACTTGGTCCTCAAATGTTATGTTAGTCCCTCACTTAGCAGAAAGTCAGTCAAGTTAGTTTCTCTATCTCAGAAAGTTTGTCATGTGAGATTGGTCCTTGAATATACATATGGAGTATCAAGTCGGTCCCAGTAATTGCATATTTAGTGCCTATTTGGTCCATGAAGTAGCATGCTTAATATTGATGAAGTGCTTATGATTAACAAGTACCGGATGAAAGTACTAACTTGACACTATCTACAAGGGACTAAGTTAACAATTTATGAAAGTGAGTGGATAACCAAATTGACACACCACACCATAGCAAATTGATGGACTAAGTTGTACATTTACAGGTAGGTAGGTATCAAACCTTCTTCATTTTCATCACTTCACTCATCTCATCCACTCTTCCACCCAATCAAAGCTTCTACACTATTTGCACCTATGCAACATCTATTGAGAATACGAGCTGAGAGTTACATTACTGTCTGCGTGCAAGTGTAATACTGTTTCATTTTTCAAATACACAACAAAGGAGGAGGTTTTTTTTTTAAGAAGCTAAACTAACCCCCTCAAATTGGCACCAGAGAGAATCGAACCTGAGATCTTGAGGAGGAGCACACTCTCAGATTTCAAGTCAATACCACTAGGCCCACCCAAGCGGGTTACAAAGGAGGAGGTTTGTTAATTAATTATATGAAAAATAACCACAATGAAATGTTAAGTAATTATTTTCTGTTAGAGTGCTTGAATGAGATAATATTAGTGCCTTTCATCTTAATTAATGGCCCGGAGTTTGAATTTAGTAATAAAAATCACTAACTAGAAAAAAATTAAATTTAGAGTGGGTAATATTCCGTCACACACTAGTTTAGCAATGATTTTTTGTTTTTTTTCCTCTTTAAAAAGACAAAATGATATTTATTCATTCAAATTGATAGAGTACATCAGATACAAACATCGCTAAAAATGTAAAGGATAAATTTGCGAACAAACTCACGACACCCAAATTAATAGCATACAGCGACAAAATGCCTACAAATAATATGATAAAATCTAAGTCAGCGAAATACTCATGCTTTCGGATCTGCAACGTTGACGCCCAAATTATTGATTGATTTTGTAATTGACTGAAGTCGATCTTTCAATAGGAACTAAACGAATACCGTGACAAGACGCGAAATCAAACGCTGCATAAGACGATGAACAACACAATGCCGCACTTAGACGACGAAATCAAAAAAAACACAAAAGGGAAAACTTGATATATGTGAAAACTACTTATTTAAATTGAAAGAAAGGGAAAAAAGATGTAGAGGGGCGATTCTTTGTCAAAAAATGACCTAAAACCACCATTCGATAAATGAAGGAGAAAGAAAACTTAGAGAGAAGTTGGAGTTTCTCTAGTTTAGCAAGGATTTTTGATGACTCGGTATTTGTAAAAAAAATTTGGCATTGCAAAACATATGCAGGGTTCTGACAACAATTTATCCGTCACATAGTTCTAAAAGGAAAATTTTGCCGTCCATGTAATCCTATCTGATTTGAGTCTTTGCAATTGCGTGTGAGTGCTTAGTTTATTAAAAAAAATTGTTTGCTTCTTTTGTTTATATTTGGAAGCATAATAAATTAATTAACAATTAATACTAAGATGCTAGATATGTAGATCAACTTCAAATGGGAAGAGCCTTGTATTGTAATATGAAATAAGATTCACATGCGAACAGAAACAAAATCTATATATCTACATTATGTCTTTCTAAATATTAATCATAAACAACAACCTACTTTTAAGATTTTTGTCCGAACCGATATAAAGTATAAACCGCCAAATAAGGTCAGTTTCCATTATTATGTACCTCTTGTTTTTTTTGGACAAAAATCGTGCTTGTGTAGTAGACTAGTGGTAGCTTTTATGTTTTGAAATAGAGAAAAACTTTAGTCACCCCATATTTCCAAAAAATTGAACATAATTTGGGAAATATATATGGATGCGACCAAATGTGTAAAACTGGATGTTAGAAAGAGTTGGAACTTACAGAACTAAGTATTTATACGTTTTCTACTTTGGTTACTTATTCATGCTAATTTGGTGTGGTTTAAGGCCTGAAGATGACTTAAGCTCATGTTTAGCACTAGGTACATTTTCTTGCTTCTAAAAGAAGTAAGCATTAAGTATTTATTTTCATATTAATCTTTTTGTCTTGTTAGTGTTTAAAATCATATTATAAGGGTCCTGATCGATGCCAGATTTTTGCACAAGGCTTGAGCATCCCTTTATTTAGTTAGGTAATAAATTAGTTTTATATTAATTTTGAATAAAAACTACTCCTCGTTGTAAAGGCAAATTGCATTTTTTTTCAATTAAAAATAGCTGTATGCACAAACACATGCATATTAAATTGCATCACTCTAGGACAAAACGTCAATTTTAGCCTCAAATATATTTGCATTCAATATATGCATGTGCTTTCATAATCAGATTTGATAAAGGGGACAAAATTGTCCTACACAGACCAAAAAAATGGAAGCATAATGCATATTTCTCTGGGTTTTTAATGTCATGTTTCTCTCTTTCTATCGTTTTGTAATAATACTACCAAAACTTATTAGTAATCTTGAGTTACATTATGCAACATAAACTTTATGCACCTCAACATTTATTCTCATAAAAATTATGTAGATCCCACAACTTTATGTGGACTTATTTTTAATACGGTTGAAATTACATAAATTTCACTAGATAAAAAAATAGAGTATTAGAGTGAATGTTCTCAAATGTCTAAACCATTGGACAATAACAGTAAAAAATTGCAGTAAAAAAAGGCAAATCCAAAATGTATACATGTATATAACCTTTGGATGGTGATGAATGGATGAATATTCCACAGTAGTTATAATTTTCTTGCGCCCACATTTTCAAAATGAAAAATAAATACTAGAAAAAAATATGGTTAATATGTAGCTACAAGGATCAATCACATCTAGTGTTATAAGTGAAACTGACAGGTTTGTGGACTGATTGGGGATATAACGACAGATTGACGTTACACTGTAATCCAAAGCATAACAAGAAAAGAATCACATAATAATTATTAGTTATCGTTTTCAACACCCCCATTTTTACTGTTATGTTAAATCTGAAAAAATGTTCTACTGGTGATAATAAAGTAAAAATAAATGGAGTACATAGATAGAAACCCTGGTAACAGTGATAGAGCCTGCAGAAAAAGATGGAAAGAGAATTTACCTAAGAAGAGAGGGCAAAAATTGGAGACAGAGAACGTGGAGTCCCGTTTTTGTTGGTTGGGCTGATCAGGGAAAAATAGACACAAGAGTGAGTGAATTAAACAATTCATATTTATATACTCTGAATAATAATGTGTTGTACTTTGAAATGACATTTCAAACAAGCTCTGACCTTATGTTATTTGAATTTATTTCTCTCAACCTTCATACTTGTCATCAATATCACCTCCAATGCATACCTTCCAACTTCCACCTCTGAATTATAAATAAAACTAAACAATTTTCATGTTCGTATGACTGATGATATTGTAATTTTTTTATTTTACATAATTTCCTTATTTATATATATATATATATATATATATATATATATATATATATATATATATAGACACACACAAACAT
>Ga0315913_1000485_pt1 | contig 35768 bp, 15 predicted proteins | sample MpolsnodulesMG_FD_207736 | JGI IMG/M metagenome (GOLD analysis project Ga0315913, IMG submission 207736) | Medicago polymorpha root nodule microbial communities from Los Angeles, California, United States - small nodules | ecosystem: Host-associated > Plants > Roots > Nodule | place: USA...
ACCGGTTGGTCCGAGTTGGATTTTAAAACTATGTTATTTGCCATCTAACTAGTGATATATGTATAACCATTTTAAACAACTTTGATGACAGCTTTTATTTTCTCTCTTTTTATTGGTCCAAAATAATAGAGAGAGAAAAAGGAAGAGAGACAATAAAAATATAATCTGAGTATGAGAGAGAAAATTGTCAAAAAATTATAATAAAGTAGTTGTATAAATATCATTTCTCTAATCATCTATATCTACACTACAAAGAGAATAGGAGATTCTCGAAGAATTTTGAGTTGACTTTTTTGTTATTCATTTATACCATAAACAAATTTTCATATAATAATGTTACTGGTGTTATTAAAAAAGATAAGAATTTTTGTTATATTATTGTTGTCATTCAAAAAGGTAAATATGATTTGTTATTTTTGTTACATTTGAATTTTTGTTGGTGTCATTAAAAAGATAGGAATTTAGATTATATTATTCTGTTACATTGTTGATGTCATTGAAATAGATAAAAAAAACCAATTTAGTTTGTTATAATTTAAAAGCAACAGACATTTATAATTTTAACGCAATAAAAAGAGCAGAACGACCGGCACATGAGTGTCCGTCTTTTCGCTAGTTATATATAAAGAAAATATGATGTTTTAGATTTTTTTTTCTTCTTTCAATTATAGTATTAAACAAATTTGAACATAAAAATGTTATTTTGTTATTGTCTTTCAAAAAGATAAGAATGTAAATTATATTTGTTATATTTTTTAAAAGATATTATATTTGTTACATTATTGATATCATTAAAGATAAGTATAGTTTGTTACAAAATATTTATTTATATATATTTTTTTTACATTTTTTTTTATATATTCTTATAACTTCAATCAAAATTTCATATAAACCAATATTCATTCCTTAAAAAAAAATATAAAGCAATATTCGTAATTTATCGCTAATTTATACGCGATAAGAAGACAAGCGTTAGTTTTCATAATAATAATAAGAGAAATGCTTAACATCCAGACAAAACCTATCACGAATAGTCCACGAGTGTAGTAAAATTTTATTGAGAGGACCTGTAAATTTGTATATGCAATCACCAACTTCTATTATTTTGTTAATTTAAATTATCTTATGTGTGTCACCTCAACTTTATGTTATTTTCATGGCAGTTGTCATCACATGCAAAGATTACTCAATATTTCAATACTTGTGAAGTCACGTATCAAATAAGTATTTCAACCATGCATGTGTTCTTTTTTTTTACTGTCTCTATTTAATAGTAGTAGCTAGCTATATAGAGGATAATTGATAAAAAAAGAGTTACATGGATGAAACCAAACAGTATTCGAGACAATTTCGTGTTAAAACCCGTCGGGATATATAGCATAGCTGTAATAATAATAATAACAGTATTTTTGTATCGTAAAAAAGAAAAGTGTAAAAAATAAAATAGGATTGAAAGTTGGAACTTGGTCCAAGCAAGCAAGGACGGAGTCGGAGAGAGTTGTTGAATGGGAATGGGAATGGGTCGGTGATGTAGGCGTGTGGAGAAAACGCGAACCATTACTAAACCAAATCAACCAACCAACCATATTGTAATGTTTCTTTCTTTCTGATACCTGTTCCACTTTTTGTCTGGTCAAATAAAATACGCCGCGCCCATTCATAAATTATTACTCCTACTACTATTCCTTGTATTCTTAATTCATTCATATTTGCACCCGATCACACTCATTCCTTCCTTTGCAATCTCTATGGCGGCCGCGGGTGGCGCATCCTCCTCCACCGCCACTCTTCGCTCCTCCGTCAAATTTTCCCCTGCTCAATTTCCTAAATCCACATTCATTCCCCATCGACTCTCTCTTAACACCCCCAAAATTCCCAAATGCACCCTTCGTTCTGATAATCCCCTTCCTCAAAACGTCATCGTTTCCAAACCTTCTCCTCTCGAGCTCCTTAAAACCTCTTCAGCTGACAGTAAGAAATCATCAAAACTCACATCTTCCGATTCAATTCAATTAAAAAAAAATCTTATAGGGTGTTGAGCTGAAATTTTCTGTTTTTTTGTTTGTTTTAGGATATACGAAGGAGAAAAGCAGCATAATTGTGATTGGACTCAACGTTCACACTGCTCCCGTTGAGATGCGTGAGAAACTTGCAATTCCAGAAGCACAGTGGCCTCAAGTTATTCAAGAGTTATGTGCTCTTAATCATACTGAAGAAGCAGCTGTTCTTAGCACATGTAATCGAATCGAGATATACCTTGTTGCCCTCTCTCAACACCGCGGTGTTAGAGAAGTCACTGATTGGATCTCCAAGGTATGTATTCATATATCTTCATCCTCATGAATGAACCATCAATTTGATCAATATAGTATATGAAAATCCGTCAATTTAGTCCCTTAAATCTTAATACCAGAGACTAAATTTGACGTATTCTATATGGTTTATGGCCTACTTATTATATTTATACAGTTTACAGAGATTAAATTGATGGTTTATTTGTTCTGTATTAATAATATTTATTGCTTTAATGTTGACTAGAGAATGAATTAATCCTTTTTGTATTCTTGCTTTGATGATTTTGCAGCGAAGTGGGATTTCGGTACCTGAGATTTCTAAACATCAGATCTTGTTGTATAATAAGGATGCCACACAACATCTGTTTGAAGTAGCTGCTGGTCTTGACTCCCTTGTTCTTGGAGAGGGTCAAATTCTTTCTCAGGTTAAACAAGTTGTTAAATCTGGACAAGGAGTGCCAGGTTTTGATAGGAAAATTAGTGGCTTGTTCAAGCAGGCTATCTCTGTTGGAAAACGGGTTCGAACAGAGACTAACATTTCATCTGGGTCGGTTTCTGTTAGTTCAGCTGCTGTGGAGTTGGCGCTTATGAAGCGTTCAGAGTCTTCTTTTGGTGATGCTAGGGTGTTGGTAATTGGGGCGGGGAAGATGGGGAAGCTAGTGATTAAACATTTGGTTGCTAAAGGGTGTCGAAAAATGGTTGTTGTTAATAGAAGTGAAGAGAAAGTCAATGCCATTAGGAAGGAGTTGAAGGATGTTGACATAGTATATAGACCTCTTTCTGAGATGATGGAATGTGCTGCTGAGGCTGATGTGATCTTCACTGGTACTGCATCTGAGTCCCTTTTGTTTTCAAAAGAGAACGTGGAGATTCTTCCTCCGGTTGGCCAAGGTGTGAGAAGACGGCTCTTCGTTGATATATCGATTCCAAGGAACGTGGATCCGGGTGTGTCGGAACTGGAGAATGCGCTAGTGTACAATGTGGATGATCTTCGGGAAGTTGTTGATGCTAACAAGGAGGATAGACAACGGAAAGCTATGGAAGCGCGTGGAATTATTGAGGAGGAATTGAATACATTTGAGGCATGGAAAGACTCTCTTGAAACTGTTCCTACTATTAAGAAATTTAGAGCTTATGTTGAAAGGATTAGAGCTTCTGAGCTGGAAAAATGTTTGTCAAAGATGCGTGGTGACGTCTCGAAGGAACAGAAAGAAGCAATGTATGCCCTTAGTATGGGTATTGTGAATAAGCTACTTCATGGTCCTATGCAGCATCTGAGGTGTGATGGGAATGATAATAAATGTCTTGATGAAGTCCTTGAAAACATGCGTGCTCTCAACAGAATGTATGATCTTGAGACAGAAATATCATTGATGGAAGAAAAGATCAGAGTCAAGATGGGAAAGGCTAAGAAGTAAAGTAGTAAACTATTCTTCTTGGAATGTTCTTCATTTCATGCCATTCCTATGGTGGCTGCAACTGCAAGCCTCTCCAACTTGTACATTACAATAGTATCTCTTTCAGGCCCTTGGGAGACTCATTTTTTTAGTTATCATTTTTTAACATTATACGGAGGGGACTATACATTGGTATCCCCATACAGAATTTAACACGTTAAATTTTTGGAGATGAGGTTGATATTGGAGTGTAGTTGAAGATTCACGCTCCGCATGACGAGATGGTTATTGTATTTTTAATATTTAATTGTTAGCATTGCAATTTGCAAATGCTGATTTTTAATATTAGTCTGAAATGATGTTTTGAAGTATACGTATCTGGTTTTAATATCTTTTCTGTCAATCTTTTGGTATGATTTGCCTTGCAAAATTGGATGGTTAGACAACCACAACTTGTCTAATTGTTTCAGGAGACTTTTGCGGTAAATGCAAGAGTGGAAGAAGGTGCTCTTATAATCATAAATTTAAGTATGTGAGCATCATTCATTCTTGCATAATCTGTTTTTATTTCCTGGCAATTTATCATACAAATCATCGTTCTCAACAAATTCCGGGTGTGACTTGGAACAAAACTATGACCATGAAAGAACTAAAAATCTGTAAAGGGACATTATCCATGTTCAACACACGCTTACCCTCGCTATGGGTGCGTTTGTTTCACCTTTATAAAAAATAGATTGTGTTAAAATAATCTAGAGATTTATTTTTAGAGATTTTAAAAAAAAAATCGAAGTTATTTTTGTTTGACTACTACTACCCACAAAAATCCATTTAAAAAAAAAAAGAGTTTTAACTTGTACATGTGTTACCTCCTTTCTTTTGAAAAAAAATATACTAGATTTTGAGAAAAGCTAATCATAATAGCTTTTCATTTTAGGGAAAAAAATGGATTTTTTTTTTATAAAATGATTTATTTTAAAAATCCTAAACAAATACTTCAAAATGAAAAAAGTGATTCTTTTTTTAAAAAAATCTGAAACAAACGGGTTCAAACCAACGACAACATTTTTTTTAAGTAAACAACAAATTTTCTTTTGAATCTATTGATTTTGTGCATATCGTGTTTCGTAAATTTGAGATTAGTTATCTACCCGTGACGCTTTTTTAGTTAGCGTCAAACCGATAGAAATGAGACAACCTTGGCTATAACAACAAGTTTCAATATTGCCAATCCATCAACATTAGATCAATTTCTCTCTACATGGTCAAAGCTCAAAGGCATCTTCAGCAAAAACGGTCACGTGGATTCACAAGTAACGTAGAACTATTCAATTGTACAGACCAGTTTGATGCTAACTCGATCCACAACCCATTGCCCTTGACAATCTTTCATTTCACCGGTAAAATGAATAAATTGTCAAAACTCAAAAACATTATTGCTTATTAAAATTTCCTTCACAAGTTTATTAGTCTAATGTAATGCACTGTCTAAATATCAAAATTTTGAATAATAAAAGATTCCACAATACAATAGTAATAATAGATTAATAAAAGAATTCAATGTTAACATTTGACAAAGCCCTATGAAGAAATATATTTGAAATATTAATATTAACAAAAAAAAAATGTATTTAAAGTCAAAAGAAAGCCGCTTTATAGGCTTCTGCTCGGGAAAATTAGTGGCTTGCTTCTACATCAAAAGTCAAAGAGCAAAGCTTTTCTTCCATCCAACATCAGCCTTTGACATTTCTATGTACAGCTCAAGATTCTCATATATTGGTCCCACCACTTGGCAGCATGCCCCTCAACATCTCCAGTTTAAAATTTCACTGTATGGTAAGATATGCATCATTTAACTTGATAGTCTCTCCATTTTCTACAACTTACCAGTTCTTCTAAAACCGTCAAGTATCAGTTGTGATAAAATATCAACCCATGTGTCAGGGACACCCGGCAGACACCAATGCATGCAATCCTGACCCCAAATTGCAACTGCGTCTTTCCTTCCTAGCCATATGGCTGGATGAGCATCGGCTCTAAACTCACTTAAATGTGTAAAGTCAACCACGTGGATGTCTGTGCCGTGTAATACCTTTTCAATCACAAAATTCATCTGTCTTGCTTCCTTGTTAACTCCGTTGTTCCTGGGTTCAAACCACAAATCAAGCTGTTCAGGTGTTAGTATCCTGTTATTTAGGCCAATGCTTGAAAATGCAACGGGCAAAGAACAAAATGGAACGAAGTCTACCAGAAAATGAGAAATATTCGAGCCTTTAAAAAACATCAGATGTAATCTAGAGTTTGATATTGATGCGAGATGTTATGCAGGTGCATGGCAATAAAATTACGGAAAATAAGAGGTCAAGTGTTGCAACTCCATAGCAGAAGTTTGGGTGGGAGGAACGAACTGCGAGACATAACATTAGTAATTTTTAGAAATACACACCTCATTCTCCTCAAGTGGCTTGTTGAACAAGCAGCTGCCATTTTGATTCCAATCTCCACCATAAAAGTGCCTCGGGGATTGTAAACGCCAGAACTTAAGTGTGTTTCTAGGAAATTCTTTTTCTATATATGTGATCATGTTACCAAGAACAACTTTAAGTCCATCTAACATCTCGAGTGGAGGAATTATAGGTTGTCCTGCTTTATAGAAGACAAGAGGTTTCTCCTTTGGGAATTTGTCATGATTCCACCTATAAAAGACAAAATCAACAATGACTCAGTTTTGATTAACTTCTAGCTTATAGGAACTTTTTAACTAAAATAATTATTTAGTTTCGAATTCATGATAAATTTATTACAAGTCTACGGTTGCTTATGTAGAAGGTAAAAACTTATGAGATAAGCTATTAGTTAAAGCTATCATGGTTATTACAAGATTACTTCAGCATTTTCCTTCTATGATTACTTGTGGAAAAGTTTATCCAAACTAGATCTATATCTATAAACTCAATCATCCTAATGGTTGACAAAAATAACAGGGCAACCTAAAATTAACTAGAGATCAATTGCATCATAGCATATCTTGCTATATAAGTAACATCTTTGAGTACTTTCTTTCCAGGGTTTTCATTATAATGACATACTTAGCTCATTCAACTATTTATTAATGCATACTTTGGCAGTCAAAACTAAAACTATTTTTCAAGTGGTACTGGCTCATCCAGAAGTTTCAAGATTGAGGAAAAGTTATAATGAATTACCAGTGACCAGTATTAAACAGCAGGACATCATAGAAACCTGCAATTTTAGCCCATTCATCTGCAGGAACATCCACGTCAACTCGATGAATACCTTCTGATCCATCTTGCATCCCGGATACAGATTGCTTTGGCTGCCACCTTTGTTTAATCAGTAATTAGCACATATGGTTGGAGTTTCAAAATTCATAACGACAAAACAGTTAAACACGACAATTAACAAGCACCCAAAAAATAGGAAACAGGGATGGTTGATTTTATTGATTGCCGTCGCCATTCCTACTTTTTATTGATTCAAATCATAGCAAACTTTTAGTGTTCAATATAATCATTATTATCTAATTCAAAAATCCGTATCCCATGCCCTGTTAAAATTGCACTTAAAAAACAATTGGCATTGAAACCATAGGAAAAAGATGCCATCTAACATCCATAAACATATAATAACAAAAACATGAAGTTGATTAATAATTGAAATCTAAAAAAATATATTCTGTGGCGAGAAAGCGGCGCTGCTATCTTTGCTCAGATGCATGTTTAAACTTTACTATACTAGATTTTTCTTGGTGGGTATGCAGAAAGAACTTAATACGATGCACAGAAACTCGGGTAAGTGAACTTGTTAGAACAATGCAGATTGTAGAGCCTGAAGCAGGCATATCATATGCATATGCATCTGCATGCATGTCTTAAGGACTTGTTGGGATAAACAACTTAATAAAGCACTTAAGCATAGACACTTATTATCATATAAATGCTTGTTTATAAGTTATAAGTTATTTTTATGACAACATAAAATTAACTCAGATTCTTTTCATATAACCTGAAGGGTCATGCTAACAAGTGCCCAACATCTCCAATGGTGCTCTTACTAAGAGGTAGCTTAAGTGGTCCCTCCGCGTACACATCACATATTCACTTCATTTTTAAATTTAATGTCTAATAAGCACTCATTCACTCCAAACCAGCAACTCTTAAAAAATCACTCCATTTGTAACATTGAATTCATGCATTAATTTTTTATTTGAAATATGATAAAAGAAGTTGAATAAAGAATGCAAGGAACCACATTTATGCAAGAGAAGGACAATGCTCGTACAACCCTTGCATCTCAATAGTGATACTTCTTATTTCTTCTCCATGGGAGTAGCTAATAAGCTCTACATGCTATTAGGCAAAACATCTCCCATTAGTAGTCTTGCATTGAAAACAACGATTTTTAAACTTCTAAATATTCAAACTCACAACTTTCCAACACAATATTTCTATATTTGTTTCCTTAACCAATGCCCTAAGGGCACTCGCATTTTCCAAGCCTAAAAGCTGTTTTCATAAGCTATCCTATAAAGCTTACTAAAATAAGCCGAAAACACCTTACAGTCATGTCTGTTATTGTAAGTTCTCCCAAACAGTCTCACAATTGTTTGTCACTAAATAAGGTCAAATAACTCAATCCAAACAGGCTTTGAATCACAAATCATTCACTTACATTTCAGTCACCTATATAATGCAATCTATTTACAAAATTCTGAAGTTAAAATAGAAAAACAAAGAGTTGATGAATGAGAGTGTTACTTGTATTTGGAGAGCAAAACAGCACGATGATAAGCAACAGTAACATTAAATTTAGGAAAATAAGCACCCCTCCAAGCACCCTTCTTTTTCCATTTCCGTGCACCCTCATCAGCAACCCTAAGAATACACAAAAAAGAAACCAAAAAATTCTCATTGAGAGAATCTCCAACAAACCCAACATTCTTATTTCTCATCAAACCCAAAAACCGAAACGGGTCGATCCGATTCAAATCGCAGCCACGTGGGACCCATTTCCATGAATTGATCAAGCTCAGATTTTGGCGTTGGTTTCTGATGCAGTTCCATGCGTTTCGATGGAAGGGACACGTGTCGTCGTAAAGTGGGTTGTGGTTGGGATCGAAGACCCAGGTACCTTTGAAGAGGTTGCAGGTGGAGATTGTGAGTGATTGTGAGGTTGAAGAAGAAGAAGGTGTATTGAAAGATATGAATGAAGAGAAATAATAGAGAGATGCAAGTGTTAGTATGATGAGGAAAGGGAATAGATGTGAAGGTAGCTTTGGGGACATTCTTGTAATGCTGGGTTTGAATCCATGGCCACTCTATAAGATCAGTTAAACTAAAGAAAGGGGGTGAAAATATTTCTTCTTCTTTTTCCTTATTAATTTTTGTCAAAATTGCATATGTAGTCTTCTTAAGTTATCTCTTTTTACCGGGGTTGAATATATTTTTTAGGGTTAAATATGATTTTAGTTCCTATAAATATATCAACTTTTCGTTTTAGTTCCTTTAAAATTTTCCTTCAACTTTTAGTCCTTCAAAAATTTTCCATCTTTACTTTTGATCCCTCTTTTAAAGTAAACTCATATGTAGAATTCATATTTTTGAATAAAATTTTGCATAAAAATTCATAATATTATAAGAATCTCTCCCAAAAAAAATTAGAATTTTTTAACAAAACATGAATTTAATATGAATTTTTATATTTTTGATGGTTAAATATTCATATTAAATTTATGTTTTGTTAAAAAATTCTAATTATTTTTTGGAAATATTTTTACAATATTCTACACATTTACACAATTTCATTAAAAAAATAATACTAAAATTAACTTAAAAATAGGGACCAAAAGTAGTGATTGAAAATTTTATAGGGACTAAAAGTTGAAGGAAAATTTTAGAGGGACTAAAACGAAAAGTTGGTATATTTATAGGGACCAAAAACATATTTAACCCTATTTTTTATATCAATTTTTGTTTTAATTCTTCTATTTTTTTTTAATTTTTAGTTTTAATTTTTTTTTATCTTTACTTTTGATTAATCCTCTTAAAATGAACGATGAACGATTAACTATTAAGACCGAGACCTAAATATAATATTACAAGAATATCTCCTAATATTATATTTTGTTGAAAACTTATCATTTCTTTTTTAGAGAGAATTTTACAATATTCTACATAATTTCGTTAAAAATAAAAATGCTACACATAAATTCACTTAAAAATAGGATCAAAAGTGGTGGTTGAAAATTTTATAAGAACTAAAAGTCGAAGGAAAATTTTAAAGAGACTAAAATAAAAAGTTTGTATATTAATAGAGACCAAAAATATATTTAACTCTTTTTATTTCATTTTCTCGCTAATAAGTATCCTACGAACATTGTTTGAGGAATCTACAAAATTTCCATTTAGTCACGGGATATAACGTGAAGCTACTATTAGATGTAAAACAACAACTCTTAAAAAAGCCAAAGATTCAACCCGTGTTAAATTCCTAAGAAGACCTCGATAACCAAAATGACATGGGTTATCAATAGAGCTCCATCTACGTTAAGTTAGATCACATTATCAAGTGGATATTTTCAAGAAACTAGGCGAGGAACCTGGTAGATACTAGAGTTAGTGAGTCCCAAATCAAAGAATTAATTTGATTAAGAATTCTTCAGGTAGGACATGTGATATATGAAAAAAGATACATCATTATGAGTCTTCCATATAAACCAACATCCAATAATAAGTAGATTACCTCGAGACTCAACCGAACTATTCCCGGTCCGAGGAATGCTAGCAACACTCTTTTTTGAACACTCTTTCTAACACCCACTCTTTTATTGGATGAAATTCATGCATGTCCCACCACTTTGTGTGGGTTCTATTTCCAAAGTGTACACTCACAATGATTTAAACTAATAAAAGAGTGAGTGTTAGAGAGAGTTTTCAAAAGTGAGTGTTGCTAGAATTCCTCTCCTGGTCCAAAGAAAAAGATTCGCCTCTATGAGGAAAGAGAGGAAAAAAAAACCAAGAGAAAACCAAACTTGATAGACTAACGAGCAGTGTGAATAACAGTCTTAAGAGTAGCACCACGTCTATAACAAGAGTTGTCAAGAGAGGTGTTGTGAGCGAACTGGTGTAATTCATAAGCAAGCCAGTATGCAAGATAATCCAAACAATATGACAAATATTATATTTGAATTTTAAGCTTACAAATCCAAGATCAACTTACAAATGGTTGTTGTAAGTCAAACTTGTTCAAAATCCAAAAGTATGTTGATTTGGTAGCACGGGTGCCTGAAATAGAAGGCTTCCAAATAAAAATGTCTTAGGTAAGTGGAGATTAGTGAAGATTAAGTTGAAGTTTTATTTTTTTGAACATAAACATCATCAGTGTGAAGATGAGAATCTTATTGCTCCACAAAAGATATCCTATCACATAAACGACCATTAGAAAGTGATTTGTGAAATCAAATTGATATGTTGCATCATCCTACACCGTATAAGAAGATGCATAAACTTAACAACACAAACCAAAAGATAAACTAAAACATTTTGCATAAATGTAAATTTGATAACAACTGAACGTTGCAATTTCTTTTTTAGGGAAAACAGTGCAATTTTTTTATTGACAAAAGTGCAATTTTTGTATGGATCAAATCAAAAAATAAAATGGGATGAAAAATATATTTAATTCTCTAATTGTATGGTGTGTATATTAGTTAAAATAGCAATTAAATTCTTATAATTATTGCAAGACAAAAGATAAAGAAAATATCTGTCTGGAATGGGATTTGCAATAATTTAGTTGGCTAAGAATGCATACATATGAAATGTAACGTAACGTAACGTGAGTTTAATGGAAAATGGATATAAATCCGAGCAACAAACAAACAAGTTGACAAGCTGCACTGTACCCGGTCTCAGAAGTATCAAGCAAACAACAAAAATAACAATTAATAAAATACAACGCACTCCCTCGTCACTCACACACCACAAAGATTCTTCCTGTTCCCGCTTTCTCTCTCGATCTGCTACAGCTAAGGTACGTTACGTTTCGTGCACCTTCTTCGATTCTGTTATACGTTTCTTCGTTCTTGATTGATTTAGCCGTTGACTCTCAGATTCAGAACAATATGGATTGCGGTGCTGGCACGTGTTTGTTTCCGTTACATCGTTCCAAAACGATTCACCTTGTGAGACACGCTCAAGGGATCCACAATGTGGAAGGAGACAAAAACTACAAAGCGTATTTGAATCCTGATTATTTTGATGCTCATCTCACTCCTCTTGGATGGGAACAGGTTGATAATTTGCGTAAACATGTTCGTTCCTCTGGATTAATTAACAAGATAGATCTCGTCATCGCTTCTCCTTTGATGAGGTTCGATTATTCTACTTATGAATTCCTCCTATGTTTATGTATTGTGGTCCAATTTGAATTTGAAAGTTGACTTTGCTCCACACTTAAGTAATCTTTCAAAACATATTCCAAATTTATTGGAATTTAGATTTAGATGTGATATAGATATATTTTCAGCATATTGAACGGTGAGATTGGTTCCCTACATTGGTCGGTCCTTAGGCCGGATACCCAGTTAAAAAAAATTATATGAAATACGTGTGGTTCTTGAAAGTTATTCCTTTCATTAGTAGATTGGAATATCAATTACTTACACATATGTAATGTTAAATCGTCAACTAGATTGCTTGCTTGGAATCCTTGTTTGACATCATTGCTTTGTACACCGTAAGCATTGAATTTTTTTGCAGTCATTTTCCAGAACTAATGTCTCTTGACGTGTGTAAATCCACAATCTCTGTTACTAAATTGACAATACTGTTTAGCAATTTTATGTGGGCAATCTAGTTGACGAATACTGCTAACATGTACCCGTTTTTTTTTTTTTTAAATAGCCAATGTTAGTATGTTAATTTGTTAGTATTTGTTGGAGGTGAGAATGGAACCTGAGACCACCCTTATCAGTTATCACTCCACTTCTTAACTCTCCCACCCCAGCCAGCTCCCAAGTCAACCCTATATCCCACAATGTTAACATGTACTCAACATCTCATTTCTGGCTTTTCCTTACATCATATTGTCACTAACACTGACTTAAGAAAGTGATTTGCTTGTTATTAAGTTATCACAAGCTGTGACTTTTGAGTATCAATTCGCGTAGATGTCACTTTTATAGAACCAAAGTAACAACGTTGTTTACTAACACTGTGAGTCTTTCGGTACCAATCTTGTACAATATACATTCTCGATGAGACTTATTTCATTTTCTTAGTTGCTTGGAATCAAGTTTCTCTTGATTTTGTTTCAATTTAGCATTTCAAATTAACCATGTTGAATGAAGAAAAAAAAAGACAATAAGTCAGCGTCACTGATGCGCCGTGTTGGATTAATACAGTAGGGTATTCAACCCTTTTTGTTGCTGAAAGTAATGATTAAGCATCAATGCTTGCAATTACGTTCTTCTACCCATACGGTTCTTGCATTCGTATGCTCCTACACTTCTATCCTTTTCCTATCAACATCTTTCATTTTCCACCAATTTAATATGAAAAATATTAAGCATTTCTGTTCGTCTTGTTTTTTCTATCTAGTTTTTAACATGAGAAAGGTTTGCTTAGTCAGTAATCAACATTTTTGTAGGTGTCACTTTTAGATCATGTCCCTGTTGTATTTTTTATTTCTAAGTTTATGTTACATCATTGCGGGGTTCAAGTTTAATTTCTTGTATGTTTATGTATTACTCGTCTTGTCTGGTTCAAGTTGAATTTGGTGGATGTATTCACAATTTTATTCGTATTTGATCATGCAAATAGTCTTTTGGAACATATTTCAAACTTATTGGAATTTAGATGTCATATAAATGTTTTTCCAGCATATGCTTCATTTAATGTGTTTGAATTATATGAAAATATGGTTCTTGAATCGAAAGTTATTCATTTCATTAGTTGACGGTAAATAGACAAAAAAAAATACCAATGTGTAATATCGATTAAGTACACACAGTGTTGTCATTCATGGATTGCAACAGTTTGTTCAAATTCAGATACGCAACAGTGCTATAGCCAGTGTGTTGCAACTTTTTGTACCAAATCATGTAGCGCAGAACAAGAGCAGTTTGTTCAAAATCCACTACATTATAGTGCTACTATAATGGCTATTTAAAAGCACTGCTTACACATATGTAATGACAATGTGAAATTCGTCAACTAGATTGCTTGCTTGGACTTGGAATCCTTCTTTGACATCGTTGCTTTCTACACTGTAAACATTGAAATTTTTCAACTAGATTACCTACATGAAATCCCACTAAGCCGACCCCACTTAGTGGGATAAGGCTTGGTTGCTGATGTATTTCGTGTAGGTAATCTAGTGAACTGTTACTAATATGATAACATGTACTTAACACCTTATATCAGCTTTTTCTTTACATCATATACCTCTTTAACACCAACTTGACAAAGCGATTCCTTGTTATTTCCTTATCATCAGCTTTTTCTTCTGAGTACCAGATTTGTATAGGTGTCACTTTTAGATACCCAATGTAACACCGTTGATTACTTACCCCGTGCACCGTTCGGTGCTAATCTAGTACTACCTCCGTTCCTTTTTAATTGTCGCTTTTTGACATTTTACACAAACCAAGACAATCAACAATTGTTACTACTTTTGATGCAATAAGTTATACTTTTACTATAATAACCTTATTCATTCAATATCCTATTTTATATATTTCTCTCTCCGCAATAAATAACTAAGGGTAATATTGGCAAAACAACATTTAATGTTGCATTGAACTTTGAAAGTGACAGTTAAATAGGAACAAAAAATTTCTCCAAAAGAGACACTTAAAAAGGAACGGAGGTAGTATTACACAGAGTCTCAAAGAGTCTGTTCAGTTTCTTAGTTGCTTCGAGTCAAATTTCTCTTGATTTTGTTTCAATTTAGCATTTCAAATTAACCAGGTTGAATGAAAAAGAAAGAAAAGGCAATAAGCTAGCGTCACTGATGCGCTGTGTTGGATTAATACAATAGCTTATTCAGCCCTTTTTGTTGCCAAAAGTAATGATTAAGCAATCAATGCTTGCAATTACCATTCTTCTATCCACACGGTTCTTGCATTCGCATGCTCCTACACTTCTATTCTTTTCCTATTACCATCTTTCATTTCCCACCATTTTAATACTGAAAATATTAAGCATTTTTATTTATCTTGTTTTTTCAATCTAGTTTTAACAAGAGAAAGGCGTGTTTTGTCAGTAACCGACGTTGTTGTAGGTGTCACTTTTAGATCCTATCCCTGTTGTGTTTTTTATTTCCTCAGGATTAAATTTGGGATCCCAAAGGTACTCAAGATTTATTGTGTTCTTGAAAATAACTTTGTAACTGTGTTGAGGCAAAATACAGTCTTTAATTGTTTCATATATATTATGGCTTCAGGACCTTGCAAACAGCTGTAGGGGTATTTGGTGGGGAGGGATACACTGATGATAAAACGGATGTGCTGCCTCTTATGGTGGCAAATGCAGGAAATAGCTTCCGTGGTGCAATTTCAAGTCATAATTGCCCACCAATTGTTGCTGGCGAACTTTGCCGTGAACATTTGGTATGCAAATCTTCATTCGGAACATATTTTTACCTGTTTCGGAAGAGTAGTTATGTTGTTACATGTGCTAGAGTTAATTAACAAGTTCAATCCTCATCTCAGGTTGACAGGCTGTATGTCTTGATCATACCAATCTTTTAACTGTTAAGATAGATTCTTCTACCTGCACACCAGTTGCAATCTTACTTTTCAGGAGAAGGGGAAAATTAAGAATTTTATCACTCCACAGTTAATAGACTTTATCGGTTTATCCTGTAATTCACAGCTAATTGACCGGGATAAACCCAAAAGAATTTGATAGCAAAATTTGAAAAGAAAAGGGAGAAAAGCGTTGAATACTTAGAGCACCATTATCGGTTGAAATTTTGAGTGTCTTTACTTATCCCTATGCCACTTTGTCAGAGATGTGAGGATATTTGACAATTTGGCATGGCAACCGTTCCCCTGCATGGCTACCGTGGTTTTATACATTGTTGAATTTATAAAATATTATAAAATTAAATTATGATGTGAAAGGGTGTTATATATTAATATAAAATACAATTGTGATGTACTCCCTCCGTCCTTATATATAAGCACCCCTTTAAAGGGTGCTTATATATAGGGACGGAGGGAGTATATTGTGGGGTTTTGTGGGGCCCATTTTAGAGTTTTGGAGAGTAGTATGGATATTTAGAAAATGTAGTTGAGTGTTTTAAATAATAGGGAAGTGTGAAATAATATTATGTATTCAATGGGACCCATTTATACCACCCATATGGGTGGCATGGATGTGGGTGCTCTTAATCATGTGTATCAAGTACCTGTACCTGATACTTTCCCAGTGTGAGTACGGAAACCATTTAAAACTTAAAAGTTCTGTGCGTCATAGTGGATCAACGATGAATAATCAGTAGGATGGTGTGAAGAGTGATTATTAAACAGTATCAAACAAATTTTACAGGTGACTGAATGATTGAAGTATATAAATATTGAATGAGAAAATGACAATAAATTTAAAGCTCAGGTGAATGTAAATTAGTAATAAAGTAGAAAAGATGCAATCATTTCATATATTTGCTGCTTCTTTTGTCTTGATATTAACATTGACTTATGAATACCTTACAAATTTCTCCTCATGTAGGGAGTTCATCCCTGTGACAAAAGAAGAAGTGTTAGCGAGTATCAGTTCCTTTTTCCTGCTGTTGATTTTTCACTGGCAAGTGCTTATACTTCAAGTGCCTGAATGCTTGTGGTTTATGATTTTATAGAAGATAGCTTATAGTTTATAACTTATTCATTTTTTTAGCTGTATAAAGTTTAGCCAACATTTAACTGTTGCCTTTGAGTTTATATTAGTTTCTTCAAGTGTTCGTTTCAGATAGACAGTGATGAGGATGTTTGGTGGAAGGATAATGTAAGAGAGACAAAGGAGGAACTGGCAGCTAGGGGGGTGGAGTTCTTGAACTGGTATGTTCACTTTTTGGTTGTTTGTGGGTAGCGAGCACCTCTATTTTACATTAGTTTATTCCATCCCTGTTAATACTGCATGTGAGAAACACTAAAATTGGATTTAATATATTAACAATTTAATACAGATATAATGTCAGCCTGATTGTATAAGATTTCATCCAGCACAAAATTGATATTTCACACATTCAGAACAGTTTTTTCCAGAAGCCCCCCTTTACTTCTTTTCACTGAAATTTATTTCAAATTTCAGCGTTTTACCCAAGCTTACTAGATATAGCAAGCTGTGTGTTATGCAATTGAGCCTTCGCTGTACTCTATTGTGACCAATAATGTTGGAAGATAATTTAATTTGTTTATTTATTCATCTGATATTTCAGCAAGCCACCGTTTATTCATTGGGGTCACTACTTTTCCGTCTCATGCTGTGATAAAGAACTAGATATCTAGTTGTTGTAACTTGTATTGTTCTTTTGTGATTATTAGAACTGATATACTGGTACTAATTCAGATGTCTGGTTATTTTCATTAGTTGAAGATTCATGTAGTTATATGGTCAGAAAAAAGATTCTATTGCTTTTTCGACTTCTCATTACTTTTGTTTTTCACTCTATCTCAGGTTGTGGACACGAAAAGAGAAGGAGATAGCGATCGTGACACACAGTGGATTCTTGTTTCACACTCTAACTGCATTTGGAAATGATTGCCACCCCTTGGTGAAGAAAGAAATATCCAAGCAGTAAGCTCTCAATACCCCGTGCCTCCAACCTAGTAATTTGTGTATTCTCTTCTCTTGTTATGTGAGGCATGAGTTGTTGTTTCTTATGTAGCAGCGCTCGGTTTTATTCAGTGCTTTACATTCTTTAATTTGGGATCAAGTTCCTGCAACTGTTAGTGTTAAACATGATGACGAATCTGACTTAGAGGGATCTATTCGTCAGTTTATATATTGAAGTAAATGATTGATTTATTTGGCATACCTTTGCAGCTTTGCCAATTGTGAGCTTCGCTCCATGGTCCTTGTGGATAGAAAGTGAGTATGCAAATACAACATATACAACCCTTTTAAAATATAAACTCTAATTTCAATCAGAATTTGTTTAATTTATGTTTTTCATCCAGTATGATAGGATCGGAAGCATCAACAACTAACTATCCCGGCAAGATTCCTTCAGGGCTGGACAAGCCTAGTGATGCTGTGGATGAGAACGTCGAGAAACAGGGTGTTTAGTTTTGCTACATGCACGTGTTTAGTGCCATATAAACCTTACTGCTGGACATATATTCATTACTATTTGAAGATGACTCATACGAAATCTAACGTGATTGTTTCAGATTTTACTCGGTTCTAAATGCCTTGCAGCTAACATTTAGTATCTGCTAGAAATATTTATTGGTAAATAGTAGTTGAACCAAGTAAAATATAACTATGTAGGCAATCAGATGACCCAGTGCGGTAACACAGTCAAACATACTTTTTGTTCGCTGATATGAAAGTTTAAGAAGAGTAACTGTCATCTCACATGTAACAAACAGATTGTCTAAGGAAGTTTAATTTTAGAATGAAGACTGATTTTAGTTCCTCACAAAATTCAGATCCATTTTTGCCCTCCACAAAAACAAAAAATACAAGTTTTAGTCTCTTGAAAAATAAACCTGAACAGATTAGCTCCTACCTAAACATCTATCTAAAATTTGAGTTTTTCCATGCTGATGTTAACGTTTTAATATAGTATGTCGCTCCACTATATTGAATTTCTACTATTTTGTCCATCATATCTTACTTTGTTATGAATCTTCGTAAAAGTTGTTGTAACTTGCCAAATAAGCATATTCATATGCTACTTGGTAATTGGATGCCAACCTTAAAGGGTACAATTTCAATTATGAGGATTGGAATCTAAGTGAGTGCGGAATACACAAGACATTTTTTATCACAAAAGTTTAATCCAATACATCCACCAAAATCACTTTACTTATGCACCAAAGGTTTAAAGCCAAATAAATACAAACATATAATTTGGATTGGGCGCTTCCACAAAATCGCAGTCGATAATAGCTTGATAGCAACTTATAAAGGTGAAGAAGAGAGAGGAGATGCCCTGCCTCATAATTCAACCAACCTTAGAATAGAGTCTGATATACATTACATACAAGTCAACAACACAATGAATCAAACTCCCTACTCTTATCCCTTCCTACACTCTTTAATCAAACCCATGTGGGTCCCCTTGACCCTACCACCAAAATGTCCAGCTGCTCCTTTTCCACCAGGATACACACAAAATGTTATGTTATCCTCGCCATCACCAACGCGCTTCCAACCATATTTTCATCCCACGTGTTCCCTCAAGCAACCCTTAGAAAAAACTCAATAAAAAAATATTTAAAATTAATCGTGCAGAAAAACGTCTCTTTCTTTTTCGCGGGGTCTCCATTAAAGAAGCATAAAGGGAAAACTTGTTACACACTTATTACAATAATACATGGAGACCTATCAATATCCACCGTCATATCCAGATTCCGGTAACTCATCACCACTTTCACGGGAAATTGATTTCGAAAATCCATCTTCATGGGAGGAACAACAAAACTACAAAGCAAAATTCATGTGCAGTTACGGCGGAAAAATCCAACCACGCAGCCACGACAACCAGCTTTCCTACATCGGCGGCGACACCAAAATACTCGCGGTAGATCGCAACATCAAGTTTCAAGCCTTCCTCTCGAAGCTTTCCACTCTCTGCGACTGCGACGCACTTCAACAAGATATAAGCTTCAAGTATCAGCTTCCGGGAGAAGAACTCGATGCTCTTATCTCCGTTACTACTGAAGATGATCTTGAACATATGATGCATGAGTATGATCGTCTTTATCGTCCTTCTTCAAAACCTGTGAGAATGAGACTTTTCATATTCATCACTCCAAATTCGGGTTCTCAACCTGATCCACTTAAACCTAATTCTAACGCTGATTTTCTCTTTGGTCTTGAGAATAAAACCATAGCTGCCCCGATTCAACCTTCGTATGCTGTTGTGACTGCGAAGTATCATGATCCTGTGCCGGATCTTGTTGCTCCACAACCGGATTATCCGCCACGTGGATCCACCGATGAGAGTGTAGAGATTCAGAGACAGTTACAGCGTTTGCAGATTTCTGAGAGTGATCAGTATCGGAGAAGTTCAGATGGTATTACCGGTAGTTACGCCACCGCTGCCGGCGGTGATTATTACATCCAGAAGATGCCGGAGAATATTCCTCGCTCTAATTCGCCGGCAGCAGTTCATCATCCTGCAGGTTACTGGCCGGAAAATCAATTTTCCGGCGAAGGTTTCCCGGTGACAGGTATGAACACTTCCAGTGGAGGGGATCAGCATGTTTACATGATGCCGCCGCCGGGGTCATTCTATCAGACATCTCAAGTGATGCGTCCGCCCATGGCACAGATGACTCAGGGATACTACGCGGTGCAAAGAATGGCTTCAGACGGATACCGGGAACAACCGGTGTACGGCGGCGTTCCACCGCAGAATGTAGCGTTTTCGTCGGCGGTGGCTCAGCCAGTCAAACCTTCAGCTTATCAAGAAGGATACGGCTTAGTTAGGCCAGCTGGTGTAGCGGAAAATACGGGAGGTGCTGGGTATGCGCAAGTGGCGTATGATAGTGCAAGTGGGAGACATGTTTACTATACTGCGCCGGGAGGCATGGTCCACGCACCACAGTATCAACAAGGGGTTTCTCCGGTATTCAGCAATGATATGAGACCGGCTGCAGTTCCTGTGGGCCAGGATCCTAAAGTGGTAAACAAAGGTTCACATTCACAAGGATCTGTGTGATTAATTAACTATTGTTGTGATTATGTTAATTTTGAACTAATATGCTCAATAAATGTTGTTTTTCTTTGTAAAAAAAAAAAAAAATGTTGTTTTTCTTATGTTGGATTTTATATAAATATATAATACCATCCAAAAAAATTAGTCTCTTTTCATTGGAAATAAATTTGTCTCAATTGAAATAGGATTTGTAGGATATGCATGTCTAGTGATATATCAAATAGATCCTCCTCAATTAGATTTCATTTTACTTAGGGATATTTCTGAGGCATTAAAGCAACGACCTTCCTTGTCTTATCTTTTTCTTACTTTCCCCTTAATAAAAAAAATAGAAATTCTGACATTACTCTACTGTTATTAGGATATTTTGAAATTGAAGGGTGCAGCAATATGATAAAATGGTAGTCTCTCATGAGATAATAGTGTTCTATACCGTAAGTGTATGCCCATTAAACTTATTAAGATAACTCTTTAGTTAACTTCATCAAAATTATTATATAAAAAATCTCATAAAATTGACTTGAGTACTCTAATACGGTAGTAATATATGGATATGTTAGGCTTACCTCAATATCGAATGAAGAGTTACATGCATGTCAACCATTGAGATTTGAGACACGATCGTAGAGTTTAAAATGAGTTTTTTCAATTGAGGTAAGCACCACCAACATCATCATACAAGTATTGATAAATAAGTGCTGATTTGTTGCTCAACATGCCTATTTCTATTCAACCTGATTTCTTTCTTACACTTAGCACTCCTAGTCCAATAACGTTGCTTCAACATCCCCCCATTCCCAACATGCGGTAGTCCTCTTATATTTTGCTACTTCATTCTTCTCAATGATAAAACATGTTTTTTATATAATCAAAATGAATTTATGGAAGTGCAAGGTGTACTCCGAGTACTCCAATTCAATAAGTAAGTCGAATTAAAATGATGATAAACGCCACACCGGGTTGATAAACAGATCAGAAAATTGTAAGCTAGTGTCTTTGTCCTCTGTCTATGCATAAACCAGCTCCATTAGTTAAATTTTATCTGTGCAATTAACACCATCACACACACTCAACTATTCCTGCTTAGAAAATTATTTTACTCCTTATGCGCCAAATATACCAAATACCATCACAACAAAACACTATAAATCTAGTCTTCTTCAACAACTTAGGCACTTACCCCAGATTTATTGAAATTAAGGGCTATTTTCAAAAACTATTGTTGGAGATGCTATTATAAACCTCATCTTTGGGACCAATGCATGCTACTATTCCGCCTGGACCTTGCTTTAACATCATCCTATGTGACAAATGTGGTAATGGAGAATTGTAGATGCTACTGCTGGTGTACAACTAACTCCAATTTTTTTTATCAATCATCAGTGACCCCATCTCTAGGCTGTGTAACCCACGTGGACTAGGTAACATAGTGTGGTCTCTACATATGTACTTCTCACACATAACACAAATGATGCTCAACTTTAAAATGTTAGAGAAAGGTTGAGCAAGGTGGCCTAGAAGTGATGATGCCTCAGCCCAGTTTTCTGCTTGTCTTGAGTTTGAAGTCCGATTTTTCTTTAAAATTGTTAAGCAGTCTCAACTATATTCAACTACGCTTGATTCTGCTCACCCTTAACGCAATGATATTATGTAGATGAGCATCAAATGCAGATGACAAGGTGCCTACGCAAAGATAGAACACTAAATGTACAAGTTAAAAGGGTGCAATATTAATAAATTTGGCAAATGTTTTCGAAGAAGTAGGGTACGATATTTACAAGGAAAATTCTATGGTGAATTCGTGAAAATGACTTTTCTGATGAAGTTAACACTATAGCATCAAAAGTGTAGTGAGTAACACCCCACTGTTTGTACAGTGGCATCAAAAGTTCAGTCCTCATAGTATCATCAATTCATTAGATTAACAAGGCTACACTTAATCTAATTTTATCCTACTTTGTTTTAAGTGTAACACCCCACAAAGTGTAACACTTAAGACTATCATATAACATCATCAAATCTGTTTGCATGTTAAAGATGTCAACGATAAAATAATACTTGTAAGTCCAAGATGTTGCAAACATTACTAGATGAATTACTATTGATCATTAATCAGTAATCAACAATTTAAAAATGAATCAAATATTAAAATCAAAATTAACTTTTTCAAAAAAGTCAGTTTTCTAACTGCACCGTAGAAGCTCCCTATTTACAAATATACAATAAAGACATGACGATCAGCATTATTATTATTATGTAGTCGATGGAGAAAGTACATGGTAAATGAACTATAGGATCTTATAAAAAAGAAAAAAAAAATCAGACGAACTGTTCTTATGCTTAATCAAAATAAACATATGTATTCCAAAAGTAAACTTTGGATAGATTATTTTAAAATGGGTCTCGTTAACGAGTGCCCCCGGGGCACTCTTTAAGCATCCTAAAATTAGTAACTATTTTTTTGAAAAGTCAACTATTACAATTTTCAATGCATTCAACACACAATTTTTCATTAAAAACTTGCTATTTAAAGTGTTTAAAGAGTGCCCCGGGAGCACTCGTTTACATTTCCCTTTTAAAATAATAATAAGAGTGTGTATGAGAAAACGAGGCTGCAAAAAGCAACAAGTTTATATCAATGCAAAGAAGCCCACAAGCTCTACCTTATCGGGCCTTAAGTTTTTGTCTTCATATGGACCTACTACTTACTACGCTTGGGAGATTGCTCACTTGCTCTTCAGACACCTAGCAATTGCTTATAGATCATATAAAAAAAACACCACGAACGGTAGTTAACTACCATTCGTTAATTAACTATTGTTCGATAGTTAACTACCGTTCATTACTTTTTAAATCGATTAAATTATTTTTTTAATCTATTTAACCGACTTAAAAAGTGCATGAATGGTAGCTGTTGGTGGGGTGTTTTAACCGACTTATAAAACGCATGAACGGTAACTACTAGTGGGGTGTTTTAGGTGTCTGTGAACATTGTGTGTATAAGTGAGACAATCATCACCTTACAAATCGGTTTTGTGGGTTGTGTAAGACCAAACTACAATTTTTTTTTAAAAATTATCGAGTAGTTTACTTTAAAGTGAATAAATGAGAAATTCGTAAATGTCTAAAGAGCAATTTCCTTATGCTTGTTGACCTATTTGCCTTGTTTGTAAAGAAGCTTCCAAAGACAAAGAATTAAAGTTGCATCCCAGTATGCTTTTCATCCCATCGTATCAAACCATGTGCCAAGAGTCCCTCTCTAAAGTCTAAACTTTTTCAATCATTGTTATTCTTCTTGTTCTATAGGGAGCCAGGTTGGTGGATTAGTATTGTCCTCAATTATTTGAATAAAAAACCAAGAAGAAAATTATAGTAGAACCAAGTTGTAGTGTGTGTAGTGTAGTAACATGCAAAGGCCTAATAAATGAGTGAGATCAAATATGTCTACCAAGGTACAAGCTTATATACACCTCCTTCCTCCCCTTAGATGCCTTTTGAATTTCTAGTATCCTTAAATTTTGTTTGTTCTCATGGAAATAAAAAAAAATATTGGAAAAAGAAAATAAACTAAATTAGTTAGTTTTGTTGCTGATAACTTTTTGCCCTTTTGCATTAAAAATTGCTTGAATTTGAACATTGTCAATTAACTATGAAGTACTAAATTATTGTTGCGAATATGTCCCACACATGTCCTTATCAAGGACCACCTCCGGTGGCAGCACCTCAACAGTACTATGCTTCTATGCACCCAAAAGAAAACCAGGTTTCACTAAGGGATTGTAAAGCAGAAGAAGTAATGTATATAGAAAAGGGTGTTGGCGTGTTGCTCCTTCCATTAAGCCAAAAGTAACTTTTATTTATTTATTTATTTATGTATATTGTAATATAATGTTCCTTTCTTCATTCTTGTTAAAGGTTTTTTTTCTTCCTTTCAATTTTGCTTTTTTTGTACAAGTATGTACCTAGTAGTTTTGTGTTGTTGTTGCCTATTGGATGATTAGTGTTGTTGAGAACCAACCATTATTTAGGTTAATTAACTAATACTATGGTAATAATGGGAAGACATTATTGTTGTAATAATATATTCAATTTAAAGGCTGTTATTTTGTAATAATAGAGTCCCCATAGGCCATATATGATTGAGTATTACTCAATTGTTTATTTTTTTACTAGAACGTTTGTTAGAAACACTTTTATATGGTATTAGTATATAAGTTTTTGAGAAGAGAATTAGCTTTGATCTTCTTGTTGTTTTCAAAGAGAACATAAAGTCTTTTGAAGAATGCTCGCTAATATACAAGTTTGATAAGGATGGGGATATATTAGTGTGAAAATGACATATATTATTATTAATAATAATAAAATTTCATGTTCTTTTCCACCATCACTTTACCCAACTTCTCCTTTTTCAACATTTCTTCTGGCCATTATTAAAATTACAGAGAGGTGCAATTCCGTAATTGGTGTATAACTATTTCCATATACAACACATACACTCTTGGCGATAGTTGAAGATTCAAGTGGTATTTGAGGTTTGGAGAGGTGGATCATGTCAAAGAGATGGGAAGTGGTGTACATGAATGAAATTGAGTATATGTTTAATATGAGTGGAGATTCTCTCAAATTCTCAATAGAAATTAGGCATGGCAACAAAACCCGTGCTCGTGGGTACCCGTCCAAACCAATCCCGATTTGACGGGTTTTCTCCGATTTGATTGGGTTTGGGTATGAGTTTAGGTTTTCCCTGATTTCAATATACGGGTATGGGACGGGTAACAGGGATATATGTACCCACCCCGAACCCATACCCAAACCCTACCCGAATGTAGAAAGGTCATATTTTTGTTTTTGTTGAAGAGGTTGATAATGACATGCCATGTTATTTGGTTTGATAATTGTCATGATATAAAGAACTTTCATTGATAGTTAAAGGAGCAACCGAATTATTCGGTAAGTAAATGTTAAAATGGACGCAAATTGTTGGATAATGCACTACAATATTGTCATTGAAGCTTAAAAAAACTATTTTTTTTATCAAAAAAATTTATTCACTGCGGGGACGGGGATGAGGCAGGAATACCCGAACACGTTGGGGACGGGGATGAGATTCAATTTCTCATCCCCGTTGAATATGGGTAGGGTAACGGGTAAGTAAATGAGATTAGGGGATGGGGACGGGGATGACAAAACTCGTCCCCACCCCGCCCCATTGCCATGCCTAATAGAAATAGAGGTTCCCATTATGAAAGAAATACTATAAGCTTTTATAAAATACACAAACTTATGAACAAGGGTGGCCCTGAGGGCGGGCTCAAGGGGCGGGAGCCCAGGGCATCATTTTTATAGGGGCACCAAAATTATTATTTTTATGTAGTAATTAGTACTACGTAGATATATTTCTTTTTAAATTGCTTTGATTAATTATATTGAAAATATGTTTTTAAAGAACCTTGATTATGAATGAATCTTTTGCAATAAAAAATACAAGAAAAAATACATTCAAATAATTAAAAGGACATAATTCTGTTAATTCGTCCATAGCACTACAAATTTTAGGAACGGCCCTACTTATGAATAAAGTTATCTAACGCAATCTATAATACATAGGAGAATGTTTCTAAGGTAATGTATATTACACAGTTGGTATCACTAATTGTGCTTAGTCTTAAAGAAGCGACAAAAATTAGAAGAATGATTAACTAAAATCTGTAAACTATTTCATTTCTTGAAACTTTTTACATTTTTTTTTTTATAGGAAAGCTAATTTAGAGAACAACTATTATTTTATTTTATCCATGAGCATTTGAATGAATGGGAGATGGTACCATTCCATTTTAATTAGAGATTCTAAATTCGAATTCAATAGTAAAAATGCAACAACGTTAAATCTTTAGAGAAAGTTTTGTCATCCATTACATTCGGTTTGAGAGATTAATTTTTATTGTTGCACTCAGAAGATACTCAATTCGTACAAAAAAAAATTCACAAGAGTTAAAACCTAAACACTTGTATTTACAACAATGATTCCATATTTAAGTCTTCTTTTCTCTAGGTACCGGGTCTCGAACTGAGTTTCGTTATGTTAAAAAGATAACTCTCAATCAAGTGACCTCTCAAAAGATAAGTGATTCTATATTTAAGCCTTGGTCGTTTGATGACAATATGTCTTGTAAAATTCTTATATAGAATGTTGCCTTGCATAAAACTAACGACACTTATATTCCTTTCTAATGAGATTTTTCAATCATTTCAGCTGTAGACTTTCTGGAAGACTAATTTAAAGTAGACTTTTTTTTAGGGGAAATTTAATGTAGACTTGATCCTCCTACATATCATTAAATCTCACAAAGCAAAGGAACCAAAAATTACGTATAAGCAAAGTTACCATTTACAACCACGAGAAAACAACAAAATGTGCAAAAAATTAAATATATGACACAACTTTAGATATTCAATTTGTCATGGGAGAGATAAAAAAGATAAAGCAAGGTTAGATGACAAATGTAGAAATGATAAAGACCTTAGTGATATTCTTCAACCGGGAAAAAATAAGAAACAACAAATATAATAATTAAAGACTAATCTATAACAATTATTGTCAAACAAAATTAACATTCGCAAAAACTAATTAATACACTCTCTATTTTAATGCAAAAAAATATATTCACTCTCTCTATTTGTCTAGGTCTTCAAATTTTTTTTTATAGGTTCTCTCTACTTTAATATTCAAAGTGTGTCACTGTATCAGATAATAAATATAGACAATTATTTCAACCAAAATTTGGATATTGTTTCTCACATTAAAGAATCAAATTTCTATTTTAAGATAATGCTAGTAACTGTTTTTCAAATTTATATGGGGATTAAAAAAAAAGTGAGTTTGGTCAAAACAAAAACAAACAGAAATAAATGTTGATAAAAAAGGAAACAAATAAAAACCAAGGTGGGTGTTATTTTATTACGGGTCGAGTGAAAAAACAGGGAGAAGAATTGGTCTTAAATCAAGTGTGTAACTCCTCTTTCGTTTACGTTCATTGTTTCTTTTTACTATACTACGCGCGCCGTGTTTGATGCGAATATGCCACGTCATCATGAATTCGTGACGTGTCAATAGGGCCGATTCGGGTCGGGTTGATATTCTAAATCATTTTCAATCCCAAGCCCAAAAACGAAGAGAACTTCCAGCATCACCACCTCTCGATCAACGGTACAAAGCCACACACGTGGAACGAAATCAAGATCTTTACCGTTCATGCCAGATCTCTCGGTCAGTATCACGGGCAAGTCTAGAACCGTTGGATGGAAGAATTAGAACAAATCAAGGGCAAAACAAACTGCCCGAAACATCCTCGGTCAGATCTCATTGCCTTTAAGAAGTGGCTCAAGCCCCTTCTCTTTCTCGCTCAGATTAGGGTAATCGAAATTCCAAACCCTACACGCTCTTTTCCTCCTCTATCGTTGTTTCTCTCTCTAGATCCAGAAAATCGTCTCTTCATCGGAGGCGCGTGAAGTTTCCAATCGGCGCGTGAATCCCTAAACTGCGCGTGATCGTACGTGTTCATTCAATTCATGTTCTGTACGACCCGCATTGAGAATTTCATGCCGGAGATACGCCGGAGTCTCACCGGCCAGCCGTGATTTCGTGATTTTATGGCGTCGGCTTTATTAGCCAACCGTAACGAACCAAATTGGCTGCAACACAGAGGCGGTGGAGCTGAATTCATGGGTAAAGCACCTAACCCTAACCCTAAATTTAGTAACAAAAAGAGAACTCAATCGCCATCAGATGATGCTTCCTCAATCAATCGACGATCCAACGATAATCATTCACAATACGTTACTTTCAACATCGAATCGTACACAAAGACGGAGCTACACGAGCTCAGAAACCGTCTCGTATCAGAACTCGACCAAGTTATTCAGCTTAAGACTCGAATTGAATCAGGTGAGTTTAAACCCAGGCTAAACCACAACGGTGGTGCTGGTCCTACTAAGAAATCGGGGAGCAAGAAGGTTTCCGGCAACAAACGACCTTTTCCGGCGGTGAGGGAATTGAAGAAATCAAAGTCAGAGATTGGGGATGCGATGAAGGCTTGTGGTCAGATTTTGACGAAGCTGATGAAAAACAAAAGTGGTTGGATTTTTAACACTTGGATCTTTAACACTCCTGTAAATGCAACTGCGTTGAATCTTCATGATTATTTTGATATAATTAAGCATCCTATGGATCTGGGTACCGTGAAGTCAAAACTTGCTAAGAATGCTTACTCTACGCCGGCGGATTTTGCTGCTGATGTGAAGTTAACGTTCAACAATGCATTGGCATACAATCCCAAGGGCCATGATGTTAACACCGCGGCGATGCAGCTTCTTGAAAAATTCGAGGAGCTTTATCGACCAATACATGAAAAGTTTGATGAAAAAAGTTTTGATGATGAATTACAGGCTAGCTCGTGGAACCATGTTGAACCAGAGAGGGAAAGGGAGAGGGTCAAGAAGAAAGATAATCACCCAATTCCAATCCCTCCACCTGTAGCAAAACGTCAAGAGCCACTGCCTGAGCCTGCTAGTACTTCTAACCAGCCAAGCACTTTGAATCCCCCATTAGCGCAGTCACCAGTTCGCACACCCTCCCCAACGCGGGCACTTCCAGTGAAGCCCTTGAAGCAGCCCAAGCCAAAGGCGAGGGATCCAAATAAGAGGGAAATGAATGTTGAGGAAAAGCATAAATTAGGACTTGGGTTGCAAATTTTGCCACCAGAGAAGATGGAACAGGTAGTGCAGATCATAAGGAAGAGAAATGGGCATCTGGAGCAAGATGGGGATGAGATTGAGCTTGATATGGAGGCTGTTGACACGGAGACTCTCTGGGAACTCGATCGATTGGTTACCAATTGGAAAAAGATGGTGAGCAAGATTAAGCGGCAGGCGCTAATGGATAATAATAATGTGCCTTCAAACAAAGGCAATGGGGTAAAAACCTTATTGTCAATTTTTTCATTCTGTTGAATAATAATGTTGCTGTCTAATGTAGCATTGTTGGCAGTGTTTTGTCACATTCTAATTTGTTGTGTGCATTTACAGGAATTGCCTGATAGGGAGAAGGTTGATGCAACTCCTCCTTCTGAGGGTAAGAAGCAGAAGAAGATAGATACTGCTGATGAGGATGTTGACATTGGCGATGATATGCCGGTGAACCATTTCCCACCTGTGGAGATTGAGAAAGATAAAGATATGGGTGGTATCGGTGGCCGTGCCAGTAGTAGTTCCAGTGGCTCCAGCAGTTCTGGTAGTGATTCCTCATCGAGTGGTATAACCTCTTTCCACTAAATGTTTTGTGGTTTGTACTCTTAAATTATCATGGGTAGAAACCTCAATTTTGATCCTTTTGCAGATTCGGATTCGGGGAGTTCTTCAGGAAGTGACTCTGAAGCGGGCAATGGTCATTTGTAGCAGGGCAGGGCTTTTGGTGCCGGTTAGCGGATCAAGAAATGTTTGTGCTTGAGTGTGTGGACTAGGTATGTCAATTTGACTGACTGATACATGTACATTTCTTTTGCTGCAATGGCTTAAATGTTTTGCAGATAGCATAAGCCGGCCAAATTTATGATGACTGTCTTTTATTTTTTATAACAGGGGTAGTGGATATTGATTGTTGGTTTCATCATGGGAATGGCTAATTGGATTGGATTGGACTAAGGGCACCTGATCTATGATTTGCGTTGTGACTTCGGAGTGTATAAAGGGTTTGGACAATAATCAAAAGCAGTGGTAGGACTAGAAAGTAGCAAGTAATCTGTGGTAAAAAATTTCTCTAGTAAGATAGATGCTTAAGAAAGTTTAGGATGATAATCAGTAGAAGTAGCACTTGATTACCTTGTACACATTTACAGTAAGTAGATAAATCACTCTCCTCAAATTTTGGAGAAAGAATTTTGTGGATCTGCAATTCATTTGTTGTGATTGTTAATTTGATGAAGTCCACCTTCTCTATGTTGTATGTATCCGGGAGGATGACCTTATTCAACTAAGGAAAGTGGAAAAAAGAGAGGAAAAAAAAAATAGTACTCCATCTTTAAAGGATCATTAACAAAATGCAAATGTGATTTGGTTAATCTAGTGTGTTTCTCTCAGAAAGAATCTTTTGACAAGATATAATAGTATATACAACCATCAAAAGCCCTTAAATACGCTCGTGAAATGAGTAAAACTAAATCTTACCCAAAATGAGTAAGGTGTCATGCAAAGATTAGGAATGAGTAGTATATTAGGTAAGTGCACCAAATTTTATTTAACAGCTAAGTACTACGTGGGCTAACACGATCTTAACTTTAGATTAAGGAACACTGAAGAAATCTGTGACGGATAAACTTTAAGACAGACTATACTGAAAAATAACAAGGTCAAAGTAGAAGAAACTTAAGCCTGTGTAAATTTTAGTGCTTCATAGATCCCATACTTAGTGTGACTTAAGTGACTAGATATTTTCAAATGGATTAAGGAAAAATAAACAGGAGACCTACAAATTTACAACATTATCTATTCATTTTTTATGGTTATATAATACACAATTGAGATCCACCGAAAGGTGAAAAGAGATGACAAGGCCCCACCAAAGTACCTTGTGCCTTGCTGGTTTTCTAGCCACCTTTTTCAAACATGATCAGAATACAGTCTATTTATCCAATTTGATTTTATGAATCTCTTTCTTTTAATGATCCTAGTCCAATAGTTGATTTCAAACATGATTTAATCTGAAATTTCTTTCAACATAGACAAATTCAATCATTCAAGTCCAAGAGTTGATATCAATTGAATACTGGTACTTTGCTTTGAATAATTCCTATTTAAGCATTCCCCGTATGCTAAGCTGCTCACAAACTTATGAGGTTCAGCATAAGCCTGATACAAATATCAGAACACCAAAATAAGCTATTTGTCCCTTGTCTGTGACATGAGCAATTGAAGTAATGTAGTTAGCAAGATTAAGAAAAGGCCGTGACAGGCCATTATAATAACTCATCAGAATGTCATTGACCAAACTTTACACATTCAACAAGTAAATCAGCACTAATATGCAAGCAATTCAAGAAAAAACTGCTGAAACAAAATACACCAACAAGCAGCACTTAGCTTTTCAATTCAGGTCAGTTTTTTTGTGTGGATTAATTATTCGGAAACTTCAATCCAACCAAGAAACAGTTTCTGCTCTCAGCTTTAAACAGTGCTCCATGAATTTGATCCTGAAAAACATTTCCAGAGTCCAGACCCACACGCTTTTCATTATTATTAATGCTGTGTACACACAGAAAAACAGGATAAAAAACATATAGTAGGCCCAGAACCATTAAAAAAATTAAACAATACATACTATTTTTTCCTGGAATTTCATGAAGTGAAAGTTTCCTTTATTAAAAGACATAAGTTTGAACAGCACAAGCTGGGAATGTGCAGTTTTCACACCACGCTGATTTTTCTTGTCTTTGAATTTTTTTAAGCGAACCTACTATGCATTTTGGACATTCAATCATTATCATCTAAAAGAAAAAAGTCATATTTTACGGTCTGTTTGGAGGTTTGGATGAGAGAGGGGGCTTTGGGGGAAGGAGGTGAGAAGGAATAAAAGAGAAATTATTCATCGTATTTGAGAGTGTTTTGTAGATAATGATAAAGGAAGATTTATGGTTAATGTATTTTTAATTAAGAGTATTATAACATGAAAAAGATTTGAACAATTTATCTAATTCGTCTAAAATTCTCTTTCAATACCCTCTAAAAAAAAATCGTCTTTCAATATAGTTTTTTAGTTTCCCATATTAAAGAGATTTTGTATTATGAAAGAAAAAAAAAACTCTAATTCTAGTGGAAGGATTATCCTTTTCTCCATTTTCTTTTTCTCTTTTCTATTTTTCAAAGCACTCCTCTCACCCCCTCCTAATATATGGTCAATTGGTCATTGATATATTTTATAATATAAGATAGTGACCAACAACTATGCTTTTATAATATATTAATGATTACTATAAGTTGGTTCATTGTTGACCAAAACTGTTTTCATTATCTATGTTATACCTACCCAACTCCCATATATGTTGTGTATGGTTGTTTGTTGAAAACCCCCAAAGCTATGTTTGGCTCCAAATCTACTATTGACTTCTTTTGGAGGTCAACTTATATGTGGGAACATTAAACTTGGTTGAATTCTAGAAGAGTGCTTCAACATCTCCTATCTACTACTGACTGTATTAAATTCATGCCATACAAGCATATAGTTCTTCCCATTATCAATCAGTCTCACACTAATGTCTATCTCCTGTCATGTTTCCACTTCCATGAATTAAATTGGATTGATATCATCATATCCTTATTATTTGCTATTATATGTGGAAACATGATTTCAGGAACAAGTCCCTCCTATAACATGGACTCCATGAATTGTATCAGCAATTGAAATGTGAGGAGAGAATCAAGATGAGGGTTCAAGAACTGCCTAACCAAATTGAGCAAGGAGAATACTGGCCCCAACTTGTCTCCCTAATTATAGGAAAAAAAAATAAGGCATTAAAGGAATTTCAAATCTATTTATAATCTATTAAGTTTGAAGAGCAAATTATAAAGCTGCCAAGTAATATTTTCCAACCCTCATTTCATGTCACATCAGTCTTTTTTAACTACCTTCTCATGCACTGTCACTTTTGTTGTTGGTTGTATTTCTACCTTAACAAGTAAAAACCATCCCATCTTAAAGGAGATTACATCTTATGCAGAATATAAACTCCAGTGAAAGGATCCTGAACAGCCATAATTTTTTTATTACTTTTAATCTATTTGGTGAATTTGAGTCAATGCCGCTTATTTGTCTTGCTGATTAAAGTTTGCCTTATGTATAAGAATATTTGTCAAAACAGGCCAAACACTATACAGTAGAGGATGACATAACAGAAGGATGATTCCTAAGTACCATTTTGTTTTCTTATTCAACCACATAAAGATGGATGTCGAATTTGAAGGATATAGTTCAACAAGACTACGATAGGAATTTCAAACAGAAGCTACCAAAGGATACAAAATTGATCTGAAGAAATATGAAGCGATCCTCAAATTAGCCAAGACATAATCAAGTAAAGGATGGAGTAACTCGTACAAGGGCAAAACACTTGAATGGTCCATATAAATGTTCAAATTACCTGAATGTTAAGCACATGATTAAATGGGAAATTAATCTGATCATATGCACAAATCCTCCTTATTATCATCATCCATCTACTTCCCAATCCCATGATAACCTGCTTCAACAGCATCAAAAGTTTCTTGGTGAGTTGGTGGTTGAGTTTACGATGTCTTGTTTACCTTTTAACTAGTTACTTTAATTAAGAACCCTCATTTTTATTCAACACCCATGTTCTACAGTCCCTTTATAGATAAAAAGGAAGATGATGCAAAAGAAACATTTATGATTAAAAGTGGCACGTGCAATTTTCATTGTCTCACAACTACAATAATGCCTAAACTAAATGATAGCTTCAGCTTCACAACTACGCGAGCAGAGGACTTATGGTCTCTCAGACCCGCACATGTGAAACAATCTTTAACGTTGGATGCCAAACCAGTAATGTAGCTTATTATGCTTGATGGTGGTTAGTGAGGGAAATAAGGGAATAATTAGCCACTGTGCCTTTTTTTTATTCCAAATATACAACTATTTCATTCTGCAGCACATATGCTACTGATATAAGACCATCAATACCCAGTAACTCACATCAATTTTTATATTATGCTTGAGATTTAACAGCAAAAAAAAAAGGATTCTTAGTGTACAACCTTTCTCCGACGAAAGTTTAACAAGAATACGCAAATATCCAATCAAATTGCAAAATAATATATTAACCGTCAACCAATGGTAGATAACTTTCACCACAAACAAAAAATGGTAGATAACTTCGTACGCACAAATTTTGATGATGTTATTCGGACAGCTGTTTTCAGTACTCAAACAGTACGACAAAATAAGGAGCCTTCTACTAAGATAATACAAAAAATAAGCAACCTTTGTATGCTTCCAGCAATTATGTGATGATTAGTAAGAAAAATGCTACAAAGCAACGCCTAAGTTGTCTCACTTCTTGACCTCTTCATACTCTGCCTCTGGAGCCTGTTCACCACCACCTGGAGAACCTCCATCAGAGGAACCTCCTCCACTTGACCCACCTGACATATGCTGACCAATCTTTGACACGGCTTTGTTTGCGGCGTCAAGTTTTGTCTTAATTTCATCAACACTTTCTCCTGCCATAGCCGTTCTCAAATCTGAGACCGCATCTTCAATTTCCTTCGCAACCTCACTAGGAATCTTTTCCCTATACTCACTCAAACTCTTTTCAATCGAGTAGATTGATGTGTCCGCACTATTCTTGATATCGATAAGTGCTTTCCTTTCCTGATCTCTCTGAGCATGCAACTCAGCTTCTTTGACCATATTATTAATTTCATCATCTGAGAGTCCTCCTGAAGAGCGGATGGTAATCTGTTGTTCTTTTCCAGTGGATTTGTCTTTGGCAGAGACAGTAACAATCCCATTGGCATCTATGTCAAATGTGACTTCAATCTGAGGCAAACCTCTTGGGGCAGGAGGAATGCCAACAAGGTCAAATTCCCCAAGACTCTTGTTGTCTGCAGCCATTTCCCGCTCCCCTTGGAGCACCTTGATACCCACTTGAGTCTGATTGTCAGCTGCTGTCGAAAACACCTGAAACAATGATTTCAAAATTAAGAATATACCTGTTACATTAAATAAATCCGAATAGGATAAACATCTGAAATGATAAAACTGGCGAAAACAAAAGAGAAATCTAGGGCCTGTTTGATTTCCTTTTCAAAATCTACATGTTACATTAAAAAAATCTGAATAGGATAAACATCTGAATCGATAAAACAGGCAAAAACAAAAGAGAAATCTAGGGCCTGTTTGATTTCCTTTTCAAAATCAGTTTTTGAAAACTATTAAAGAATAAAACAGAAACACCTTTTAGGTTTTATCTTTTTTCTGATTCTATGTGAACAAACTACATTAAAATCGTATTGCTGTTTCAAATCACCAAGCAGATTCTGTTTTTTAATTTTTTCTTAAACAGTTTTTGGAATTTAATTTGCAAAAGAGCATTTA